>ERZ824488.735-NODE-735-length-41204-cov-5.154123_pt1 | contig 41204 bp, 52 predicted proteins | sample MGYA00519936_ERZ824488 | MGnify/ENA primary metagenome ERZ824488 (study PRJEB31778, sample SAMEA3449153) | human gut metagenome | biome: human gut; feature: human-associated habitat; material: faeces | place: United Kingdom | collected 2010/2012 ... | reverse complement strand
CTTAATGCTTGGCCATTTTCATCAACCACCATTTCACGATTACCAATATTGATGGCAAGGTATTTGTCGATGTTATCACTCGCTTTTGCCACTTGTTGAGTTGCTTGTGCTGTTTTTGCAGGTGCTGCTTCTTTTGCAATAACTTGTGTGTTAAATGCTAAACATAATGCACCTAATGAAAGTGCGGTCAGAGATTTTAATGTTTTCATTATTCGATTCCTTATAAAAAAGTGGCAAAATTTTACCCTAACTTCTCAGGTTAATAAATAGCTTCTTTTCCTTTCTTGGATTTTTTGATAAACTGCCGAATGATTTTGGGGCTGATTCTGGATTCGACGGGATTAGCGAAGCCCAAGGTGCACGTCGAGGTGCGGTAGGCCTCGTAAATAAACCGCAAAAAAATAGTCGCAAACGACGAACAATACGCTTTAGCAGCTTAATAACCTGCTCATAGCCTTCGCTCCCCAGCTTCCGCTCGTAAGACGGGGATAAAGCGGAGTCAAACCAAAACGAGATCGTGTGGAAGCCACCGTTTGAGGATCGAAGCACTAAATTGAATCAAACTAGCTTAAGTTTAGCGTGTCTGTCCGCATGCTTAAGTGAAATTAAAGACGAGACTAAACGTGTAGTACTGAAGGTAGAGTAATTTCGGACGCGGGTTCAACTCCCGCCAGCTCCACCACTAAACAACATCACAAAAGATCACAAACGGTCAAATTTATTGAAAAATCAATAGTTTGACCGTTTTTATTTAGTGTCTTGATACTGCTCAAAAGATCAGTTTATTTCACAAACGATCGCAATTTTTAGTAGTAAAAATGGAAGTAAGAACTTACAATGCGCAAAATCTTACTACCATTTTATGAAATTCCTACCATGGCAAAAATCATCAAGCAGCTAACCATTGCACAGGTAAACAACGCCAAAGCGGCAGAAAAGATCTATTATTTATTCGATGGGGAAGGGCTGAAACTTGTCGTCAAGTCCAACGGGGTGAAAACGTGGGTGTTTAATTACAAACGCCCCTACACATTAAAACGCACAGAAAAAACCATCGGCACTTTCCCTGCAGTATCGCTTAAAGATGCTCGCCAAAAAGCACTCGAATTTCGCCAACTTTTAGCCAACAAGATTGACCCGCACGAATTTGAGCGTAAACAAGCCATAGATGCACTAAAAGAACAACAAAGCACATTCGCCCATGTTGCAAATGAATGGTTGCTCTATCGTGCGAAAATCGGCAAAGAACAAGGCAATTACACAGATAAAACGAAAATTGATACCGAAAGACGTGTCAATGCCGCCATTGATTTAATTGGTAACGTGCCTTTCAAAGAATTGACATTAAAACACGGCTTATCCGTGCTTGAACCTTATCGCCAGTCAGGTGCAACGGCTGAATTGAAAAAGCGTTATTTAGTTTTAAAGTCAATCGCAGAATATGCCGAACGCTTTGAATATTGGGAAAACAACAAATGGAAATATCTTGGCGATGATCTCCCTGCAGTGAATAAAAATAAACATCACCCGTCAATCCATTACAAATCCTTACCGGAATTTATGATCAGCCTTGCACGGGCCAACATATCCCAAACGGTGCGACTTGCAATTTTGTGGGGATTGCTCAATGCCACAAGGGCGAGTGAAACCGTTAGTGCAAAATATTCTGACATCATCGAACACGAACATTTGCCGAATGGAAAAGTGTGGCAAGTGGAAATTTCAAAAGGGGGAAAAGGGGAGCGTCTGCACCTTGTGCCATTAAGTAAACAGGCAGAAACCTTGCTTTCATATATCAAGCAACACGCAAATAAGGAATATTTATTCCCGTCCACCTTGTCAAAGTCGAGAAATGAAAAGCATATCAATAGTCAAACGCCGAATGAAGTGATTAAAACAATGGATGGCGGTAAATACAAAGGCACCATGACAAATCACGGCATACGGTCGTTATTCAGCAGCTATTGCAATGATAATCGCCTAGAACTCGGATTAGATAAAGAAGTTATCGAAATTTGCCTAAGCCATTTGAATTCCGATGAAATACGAAACGCCTATAATCGGGCAGAATATTTGCCTTACCGATTAAAGACGTTTCAAGAATGGGCCAACTATGTTGAAAAATGTGCGAATGGTTTATTCAAAGAAATTATTGCCGACAAGTCTTAATGTATTCGTTCAAGTCGCTTTCCGCAATCTTTCGGGAGCGACCGAATTTATAAGACTTTAACTTGCCGCTAGAAATCCAACGTTTCACGGTGGCTTCTGAACAAATCCCCGTCTGCACGATCTCTTTTATTGAAAAATAGCGTTCCATTATAAATCACCTTCTTTCACAAACACGCCGTCAACCATACGTCCTTTCCGGTCTTTTATTTCGTCCCATGCCGCTTTAACACAATCCCAAAAATCAATGTTATAATTGTAAGTAATATAAACAAGCCCACTTAACACAAATAAAATTCTTCTTTTCTTTACATCTTCGTTTATATTCCCTGTAAGAATAAATGTTCTTCCTAATCCGCCGATCCCCTCCGAAATGTGGCATATTGAATATTCAATAGTTTCATTTTCATAAAGTCTATCTTTTAACCCGTTATAAATTCTTTCTACTTCCTTTTCTGATTGATAAATATTAGTTCCGTTTTGTTTTGCTAAAATTGTTAAAACAATAAAACAGTCTCCGATACTATCTTTTATCACATCAATTTTATTTTTAGATACGCCACTGCATAACTCCCCGAATTCTTCCATCAATTTTATGAATTGTTTTTTCGGTGTAGAACCCTTAATCAAATTGCGATCTTCTGCCCATTGTTCAATGTTCTTAATAAGTTGTTTTAAATCTGACATACTATTTTCTCCTTAATCTTGTGGTACATCATTAAGTCTGAACCATTCACCACCTTTACTTTGACTTCCGCTAATCCCGATGTTTCGTTGCCATAAAGAACCATCGTTACATAAAGCAATCATTGATTCCATATAACCTTCATTGTTCAAAGTATTTGATATAGCTATTTGCAAAATTTTTCTTGCGGGCGGATTTACGGCATTGGATATCCGCTCCACTAATGGATTTGCTTTTATTTTCGCTTTTTTCATTTTCGCTTTTTTCATAATTCACCTAATTTTTCCCCAATCTTTCCCAAAATCCAGCCACTTTCTGACTAAATTTTTTCACAGAAAAGAGCGGTATTTTTTCTTCTTTAATGAAAACGTTGTCGTTTTCATAACAAATCCACTGAAAGTCATTAATCCGTAACCGTTTATGTTTGATTAATAGGTCAATTTGTGAACGATTAATCATAAAACCGACAGGTAAAAGTGCATCTTTTACCTTTTGTTCAATTTCTGAACGGTTACAGTTACTGACACAAGTCCAAGCGTCGCTACGCTCCTTGTTTGTTTCGGTGGTCTCCGCATTGGCATCAGTTGCAACATCTGCCACTGTGCCTTTTTTGATAACCCAATTTTTAAGTTTGGTTCTTACGCTTGCAAAACTGAAACGATTTTTCACCCCCACAATTTTTTTTCTTGTTTCGCCGTATTGGTTCGGCTCGCTTTCTTCATATTCCACGCATAACGGCTGATCTTCACGTTTAGCCATTGCGCCCCCTTGCAACTCTAGATAGCTTGCAAAACAAGACACATCACAAACCGCTTGAGCGTCTGCAATGGTCTTATCATCTACATCGTCTAACTGCCATTTTTCTAATTTGCGTAATTCACGCCACACAGAAATTGGCGGATTGCCGTAAAACTGGAATTGACGAATGCCCCAAAGGTTCGCCCACGCACGCACACGTTGCACGTTTTCGTCAAGTTTCAATCCTTCCACTTCGTCCGATGTTTCGTCTTTTTGATTGCCCGCATAAATATTTTTTGCAATGTATTTCGCAATATAGGAAACGGCAGAACCTTTTGCAGGGTCAATTTCATCTACTCTGCAACGGTGTTTTTTCGCCCCGAATTCATCGCCGTCTAACTCTAAGGCTTTTGATTTAAATAAACGGATCACTTCTTCTTTATCTTCCGCTTTCACATACACAAGCAAGTGCCAGTGCGGTGTGGCGTCATGGTGTGGCTCAACGCCACGCATACCAAAAAAGCCGATGCCACGTTTAGCAAACAATGCCCGCAACTGCGCCCAATTCTTGCTTAAATAAGCGTGGGTTGTGCGTGGGTCTGCGCCTTTCCATTTCTTGTTATTTGTGCCGTTGTTGTGTGTCGCATGGAACGATGAAGGGGCGGTCATGGTTAAGAACAATGACACATAGCCTTTTTCCGTTGCCCATTCGTCCACGCCACGCAAGCGGTTCATCATCTCGTTAAAACGGATGGCAGGATTACCGGAAGATTTTTGCCACATTGCCATCAATTCCACCTGTTCGGATGGATCGTCAATGTTTTCAATAATCATCTGTTTTAAATATTCAAGATTGGCTTTTTGTTGATTGCGGTAATCGCTTAATGCACCTGTTGAAATGTAAGGGCTAACTTTTGCCGATACTTCACCGCAACCAATCGCCAAATGCTCGATAAGGCGTTTTTGTGTGCTGCGTAATGTGCGGAACCAGTATTTTTCGCACACCACACGCAACAATTCGCCTTCTTGTTGTTGCACAGAAAGGCGTTTGCCTTCTTCTAGGCGGTGTTGGCTTTTAAGTGGAAAGCCAATGTTCTTGCAAACATCAGCACAAAGGCGGTGCAGTTCACTGCTTAAACGTGAAAAATCAACCGCACTTAATAGCCCAACGGCTTTTTGATTGGCACAATCTTCCACAAAATCGCTTTGCAATCCGTTGAAGTGCAAGGCGAGTTTGTAGGCGATTTCTTTTAATTGGCGTTCGCCTAATAGATAAAAATGCAAGCCTTGACTATCCACAGGCTTTTGCATTGCCAAATTGGCGGAATAGTGTTTGCGTTCAAGCAACCACGAAACAGAAATGCGATATTGCTCAAAAACGGCTTCCAAACGATTGGTCAACACATCACGCAAGGTTGTGTTGGCAATGCGGGCTTGCTTATTGCCTAAGCTAAAACTAATTGACCCATCATCTTTCACACTGCGATAAGCACGCAACCACACATTGCGGAAGTGTTCGCGTTGGCGTTTGCGTGGTAAATCGGAAAGCAGTTTTTCAACATAATCAAAATGATTAGGCGCAACCGCAAACAGCTCAATTTGTGCGGCAGTTGCTTGCGGCAAGTCTAAAGTGCGGCCAGTTTTAACCGCACTTTCCATTCTTGCCAAACGAGTTTCTTCCATCGCCAAATCACGTTTAGCGATGTTATTGTCTCGTTGTTGCTCCCAGTTCATCATTTTATTTATTTCTCCCGACAGCTTTTACATATCCTATAAAAAGTAACTGATTAGCCGCATCGTAAAATTCTTTATTAATTACTAAATCAGATGATGGCGAATCTATGAATCCTTTCTCTTTCCATTTCATTAAAATTTCGCGTTCGGCATTATTTACCTTTCCAATATCAACATTGGCATTGTTAAGCAAACAGAACATCACATAAGGAATTAATCTCAGCTCTTGTTGCGAAACCTCATAGCCTAATAATTCAATTGATTTTTGCTTGATTTCATCTGTAATCATTCCTCGTTTCATTTGTTATCCCCCTTTTGTTATATGTCTCTTGCTACGTTAGCTAAATATTCATTGTGCTGATCAAAGTAATCTTTAATGGCTTGATTGGTTGAGTTGATCGCACTTTCCATTTCAGTGAGTGAAAGCACTTCATATTGTGCTAAGGCAAAGTTGCGGACTTCATTCACTGCGCCAATGATGGTGTTATGTAATCGCCCAATCACTCTTGCTTTTTGTTTTCGCCAACCGTCACTATCTGCGACAATCTCTAACACTTGAAAGCGGTCGACAATCTTGGTGATTTGTAATTCGGCTCCGCAATCTAAATTGATGTTAATATCGGTACTCATTTTGTTTTCTCCTTAAAAGTGCTTGCTTATCCAACTTGCCAACCAACACAAGGCGGCATCTAATAATGCGGCGGCCATAAAACAGCCCAACATCACCACCGCTAATCCAATGAAAAAATCACTCATTGCCTTTCTCCAAAAATTCCTTGAAATCTAACTGTCTGCTTTTTCTTACCTTGATTGCGCCTGTCTCAATGGCGGCTTTAAAACAATAATCTGCACGTGCAAAGCACCAATCTTCATCCGGTGTACTTGGTGCTAACTGATAGGCTTTGCGCCAAAATTGTGCGGCTTTTAAATATTGTTCGGCACGTTCTGCTTCTGCTGCCGTTTCGCTTGCCGTTCTAAAGGCGATGAATTTTGTTCTCATGCTGTTTTTCTCCGTGGATTGGCTTGCCATTGCTCCCAATCTCTGTATTTTTGTAAAAAGATTTGGCGTGCTTTTGTCGCCAAGTCGCCGTTTTCAATAAATTCATTAAATGCTTGTCTTGCTTGTTCTTCATCGCCTTTGTCTAAGTGATAGATGTAAGCGAAGAGTTTTTCCTGTGCCTTATCGAGTTTTTGATAATATTCCTTTGCGACAATGCTCAATGCGCCACGGCTTAAAATAACGGTTGCCATACTTCCCCCTAATTCAATGCTTTATCAATCAATGTGAATTCGCGTTCGGTAATGCCTTTCGGAAACATTCCCGAAATCAACCGCACTTTGCGAAACGCCTTGGCGATTTTGCGTTGTCCGTTTTCGGTGTAGTGGTGTAGTTTCTCGCCTGAAAATGTGGTGCTAACTAAATCATTGATGTCGAGTTCTGCCATTGCCAACAGGATTTCTCTTTCGCCTTGTGAAAGGTTGCTGAAAGCGTATTCCACGCGATAGCGACTTTTACCGATCACATGGCGGCAATCGCCCCAACTTTGCACCTGTTCAACCGCAATTTGATTTTCTTTGCAGAATTTTTCCGCCGCACTTTCGTTGCCTGAAACGTACATCACACGCCCCCTTGCTTATTTGCCTTGAACCCAACTTAACCAACGACCAAACATTCCTTGCTTGTTCCAACTGGCTTTTTCAAGCAGTGCCGCACGGTCGGAAAGTGTTTCATTCAATAGCACTTGTTGTTTGTTTAATTCTGCTTGATGATTAATGTGACGGCTGATGATTTGAATTTGCGTTTCCAACTTTTTCACACGTTTTTCTAACTCCCAGACATTCACACGTCCTTTGCGTGTTTTGCCGTTGTCGTAGGTGTAATCATTTTTTGCCATTTGCTTGGTCTCCCTGAATTTTGGTTGCAAAAATCCTGTCGCATGAATTTCTTCAAACGACGGGCTTTAAATTAATGTTTAAAAATTAAGAATTAATCGGTTGGAATTTCGACTTGTCGAGTGTCCGTCTCGTCTAATGGCTTATTGCCTAACATGGCTTGCTGATTGGTTTCAAAGCTTGCTGTTTCGACTTCTACAATCTCACTGATCACTTTAAAACGACACTCACGACAGCCACTGCAATAGCCAAATGTTTGCGTGGTTAACTTTGATAATCTTTCTGAGGTTCGCACATAGATATTTTCTGAACCGCATTTCGGGCATTTAACATTAACTTTCACTTTTTCCACCTTTTGTTATACTCAAACCATTTACTTGATAAATGAAGGAATCACCATGCAAGACCAAATTATTTCCAGCTCCAACGCCAGTAATCTTCCCCCATCTCCGCTTGCACAGCTTTTTGCAGCGTGGCGATTTCCTCCCGAACTTGAACCAACTGCTTTCTTGTCAATGCTCGCTTTAATTTCCGCAATGCAAGTGAGTCCGAATCCTGCTCATCGGTTAAAAGTAGCAACTGATCAATTTCATCTGCTATTTCCAAGAGTGAACGAAGCCCAGCGTTTTTTTGAACAGAAGTTAAAGCAAGCCCTAGCTTATCTGCTGGAACAAAACCAACCATCAGCGGCATTGGCGTTGTTGAAGGCTTACCGACAACTTCCGCAGTTTGCGGATTCTGAAATTCAGCTTGTTTTGACAGGTCAGATCCCTGCTGAATGGCTAAAGGCGTTCCGTCCATTTTTATGACTGATTCGCAGTTGTGGCAGAATAAATATTCACGAGTGAATTCAAGCTCACCAATATTGTGACTGCCACATTTTTTGCATAGAATCTCTAATCCCATACACACCACCTTTTCTATTTAACTATTCCGAATCACTGCCCAATCCACATCAGGGCGTAAATCTTCGGCTCTTACTTTGCCTTCTGTTGCTTTGATAATGGCGGGAATATATTTCACATCCATACTCGCACCATTTATCCATCCATTTACAGTAGGCTGACTAACTCCACATACTCTTGCTAAGGCTGATTGATTGCCGCAAATTTCTGTAGCTAGTATCACTTTTTCATTCATTTAAAATCGCCTATAAGTTTTCCTTTAAGTGCATTATAGGAAAACCTTTAATAAATGCAAGAAATATTTTATTGTTTTATTCAAGGTTTACCTATAACTTATACACAAGGAGAATTTATGTCTGATTTATCAACCCGATTAAAGCAACTACTTGATGATAGAAACTTATCTATGAATGCTTTTGCAAAGCAGCTTGGAGTATCTCAACCATCAATTAGCGATATAGTGAATGGTCGAACTCGGTCACCTAAAAATATTTTAGAAATTGCGACCGCACTTAATGTGGACCCGCATTGGCTAAAAACAGGGGAAGGCGACCCTGATCCGTCTTATCGCATTGTAGAAGTGAGCGAACCGCAAAACCCAAACACAGTGCGGATTGATATTTTGGATGTGGAAGCGAGTGCCGGAAACGGAGCGTATTTAAGCCCAACCGAACAAGGCTTACTTTCACAAGAATTTGATTTAACGTTCTTCCGTCAACAATTCGGACGTGCTGATGCAAAACATTTGAAGTTGATCACAGTGAAAGGGGATAGCATGGCGCCAACCCTTGAAAGCGGCGATCTGCTTTATGTGGATGTTTCCGAAAATTACTTTGCCGCTGATGGGCTTTATGTTTTCACCTTTGACGGCCAAACATTCGTCAAGCGTTTGCAAAAAGTGGGAAAAGAAATGCTCGTCATTTCCGACAACCCAACCTACAAAGAATGGACATTCACGCAAGATGACGATGTATTTATCCACGGCAGGGTAATATTCAGCATGCCGATGAAGTGGCGGAAGTGGTAGGAATAAAAATGGCAACGGAAAAGTTTGTTGTTTACATGAATGCTCACAAGGAAGTTAATGCATATCACATCACCAATATTGCCGAGAATGATGTTTACTTAATTGGCTATTGTCACGATTATGGCAGGGTATTGACACTTCGTCATGACAGAATAATTCAAGAATTTGACAATATTGAAGATGCGAAACAATATGCTTTGAATGTCCCCGATGATAAGTTTCACCTTTATGATAGCTTAATCAATTCTCAAAAGCGGGAATTAAAGAAAAATCCACCTTGCCTTTCTGTTACGTTTTGTTTTAGTGGGTTTAAATCTGCAGCAAAAGAAGAGATGATACAACTCGCAATCGATCACAATTTGCGAGTTGTTTCAGATGTTTCCAGTAAAACGGATTTTTTGGTTATCTGTGAGAAGTCAAAAACAGTCGGCCCATCTAAATTAGCGAAAGCAGAAAAGCATGGTGTAAAAGTTATTTATGAAGATGCTTTTTTCTATATGCTTGAGACTGGTGAAATAAAATGAATGATTTTGATAAAGAGAAACTGTGGGCTGAACTTTTGACGATTAACAATAACAATAAATTAGATCTTCCTATACGGCTTTACAACCTTATTTATAATTCAGAATCATTTACAGAAAAGCTGCATGCTTCAGCAAATAATATACTAAAAAATATAAATCTAAGAGATATACAAGACCTTTTAAAACCATCACATTCTGAATTGCTTAAAAATTCGCTAATGGAAATAGAATTAAATAAAATGTTCAATTCGGATTCTATTTATAGCGCATTAAAGATAGCTAATAAGGTGGCGATAATTTCAAAGTCTGCTCTTGAGAATGAAATTACTGATGATGAATTTGATTCTAGCATCCAAGATTTACCAAGTGTTTCTTCTGAAGATGTTGATGCATTTGAAAATGAAGAAGATCTTGCGCTTCAAGAAGTTGCCTGTTCCATCTGGGTATTAATTCTGCAAGCCTTTCAGCAAAATAAGCCTAAAATAATTCCTGTTTTGTTTCACATATTATTTTTCATTTTGCAATATTCAGGAGAAAAAGGACTCGATTATATTTTTGATGATCATCAACAAGAACAAATAACGGCAATGATAGAACAGGACCAAAAAGAATTAAAAGAACTCAAAGAGCAGAATAAAGTCATTTTAGATGAAATTAAGTCTTTAAAGTCTCAAGCCAGTGAAGAAAAAGACAACAAGCAAACGCCAGAAGATGGTCCCTTTGATATTATATAATAATGCTACATTTTATTTATGTGCGGGGTGCTTATGACAAACAATGACTTACTTAATCTTTATAATTTAGAAAAGAGTAGTTATGATTCTTATGGAACTTGGCGAACATCACTGCTATTAAGTTGGGTATTCAATCTTATTATTAATATAAGCTCTAATTTCTACGATTCAAAACATGGCATGGTAATATTTGTGATTTCAAATTTTGTGCTATTTGTTGCCTTTGTAATTCTTACCGTTCAAAGAGAACAGGCAAACAAGCGAGTGTCGCAAATTATGAAAATGCTATTAAATAAAAATCCATAATATAAGCCCTCATTTGAGGGCTTTATTTTTTCACCTTCTTCACGTCCACTTCTTCATCTTCCACTTTCAATTCGCATTCAATTTGACTGGTAAAGCCGCCATCTGAAAGATTGTGCGTTACTCTTGTGATCAGCCAATTTGTTGCGTCAATTTCTGCTTTAAACCCTGAAAGTTCAATCGGCGTTTCTGGCATTAAATCAGGTTCGCCAAAGGCGAGATTAAGGCTAAATGTTGCCACGCCACGTTTCAGCTTATCAAAGGCGGATTTGGCAGCAGTGATGGCGGTTTTTTCGCTTGCGTAGGTGTGCCGTAGTGATTTTATTTGAGAACTGTCACTTGTAATGGGTTCTTGTTGCTCAATTTCGTTGTATTTACGTTTGCTTAATCGTCTGCCTTTCACTGTGCCGTTTTTCAGCGTTCTGCCTTTCGTCATACGCTGTTTTTTCACAATCTTGGTGTTTTCATCTACGGTGATTTCGCCACGCTTGCCGCTGTCCGTATCGTGCCAATATGCCCGCACGGCTTTGTAGTTTTCACTTTCAGCAATGGAAAAATTGTAGTTGTCACCATTCTTGCGGGTGATTTTACGCAGTGGAATATCTTTCCCTGTGGCGGTTTTTGCTTTGCCTAATGGCATAAAGAGCAACGTGCCATTTTTCACCGTACACATTGCCCCGTGTTCTTCCGCAAGGCGTGTCAGCAAATTAATGTCGCTTTCGTTGGTTTGGTCGATGTGGTCGATTAATCGGTTGGCAAGCTCTTTTGCCACTTGGCTTTTGAGCTTGTTTCCTTGTGCAATTTCGTTGACGATTTCGCCCAATTTCTTTTTATGAAATGACCGCTCTTTTTGTTCGGTGAACGTGCCTTTTAAATCTGCCGCTCTTGCCCGAATGGTGAGTTTATCAGCAGAAGATGCACCGCCTGAAAACTGCACTTCATCGACTGAATATTGTCCTTTGTCAATTAGCGGCTTGCCTTTCCAACCCAGTGCAAGGCTGATTGTGGCATTGCGTGGCGGCAAAGCCAATTTCCCGTCATGGTCGGATAATTCTAAATCTAGCGTGTCCGCTTCTAAGCCACGATTATCGGTTAAAGACAAATTGATTAGTCGGCTTGATACCACTTGCGTGATGTCTTGTTGTTTGTTGTCTTTCGTGGTGATGACCACTTTGAAAGCGGGGGTGCGGTGATTGTCGTTAAAATCTAATCCTAACATTACAGATTACTCATTAAACTGTCTGCAATGGCAATCAACATTGGATCGTCAGTGCGCTTTAGGTTCATAGTGAAGTCAATGGCACGTGGTGCGCCATCGCCAAAGAATTCCGTGCGGGTTTCTTGGATATTTTCAATCACAAAAAAGCCGATAATCTCAAAGGTTGCGCCGTCAATCAGTGGGAAAGCGCCGCCACTGTCTGCCATTAATTCCAACGCTTTAATGGAAAATCTGCCGCCTGTGATTTCAGGGATAAGTCGCCCGCCGATTGTCACGGTTTCGCTTTCCTTACCGGTGAATTGTGATTTCGGCATTGCCCCCACAATCGCATTGGTTGGATGTCGCCACGTTGATGTGCGGTCTAAACTTTGGAAAGGCACAGTTTGCCGTGTAAAAACGAACATCCCAAGTGCGGCTAAAGCAAAGTTTTGAAACATTATTTACCACCCGTAATTTCGATTGTCTTTGTCACCAATAAAATATCAATAGAAATAATCCAACCCCACCCATCAATGTTGTGATACATCAAAAACGTGGCGTACCCTGTGACAGCAATAATTGATAAAAAATAGAAAAAGAAGATTAGAATTGATTTCATGTTTTATCCTAAAGAAAAGTGCGGTCAAAAAATCCCGTGATTCCTGACCGCACTTGGTGAATTAGCGAAAGATAAATGCAATGCCGAAAATCACAAGCAACCAAAAAACAACAAGTGAGATTAACAGCCCACGCCATACAATATGCCGTGGCATATTTAATAAATAATCAATCATTTTCTGTTTCATTTCGTTCCCTTGCTTTTTCTCGCCATGTCATCAATTCGGCAAATGTCATTTGCTCAAAGGCTTGTGGTTGCCAATGGAAAATTAATGCAATGTCCGCCATGGCATCTTCTACCGTGGCGGCAATCATTATTCGGTCGCTTCCGCTTCCGAATTCTTCCCTAAAAAACCGACAGCCACCGCCGCAAGCTCGGTGAAGTCTGCCACTTCCATTGTTGAAAAGTCGGATTTATGCAACACAGGATTTGTCACGCGAGTGAGCAACACTTGCAATGCGTCCACGTCCATTTGCAACACGTCAAACATTTTCAAGCCTTTTAATGCCGGCACGGTGGGTTTGTTGACGGTGATTTCGGTGATTTTGTTTTCGCCACGCACAAGTGGACTAGTTAATGTGATCACTTTGCTGTTTTCGTTTTTCATTTTTTATACCTTTAAAAATTCCACGCTTAAGCGTGGTGGAGGGATTTAATAAAAGCCCCTTCCGGGGCTAGGTGGTGATTAGATGCCAATCGCTGAACGGTGTTCTGCCAAACGGTCAGTGCCGCCGACAATAAAGATTGAGTTGAGTAAATCAATTTCGACCAAATCTTTGCCGTTTTCGATGATTTTGTAATAGGTTAATGGCACGGTGTAGCTTTGTTCGGTGTCATCGCCTGATTTGCTTGTGCCGTTGTCAATTTCGCTGAAACGACCACGCATAATCAATTCAATGGCTGTGACTTCTTCGGTGTCGTCTTGTTGGTATGCACCCGCAAAACGTAATGCCGAACCGTCAATTTTGCCCCCAAATTCTTTGATGAGTTCGGTCATGTAACCGCCCATTTTGAATTGCGCTTCCAAGCCTTCCACGCCTAAATTCACTTTCACTGGACCAATCATGCCGCCTGCACGGTATTCTTCCAGTTTCATTGCCAATTTAGGTTGGGTTATTTCGTCGACTTGGCCACGGTAAGAATTACCGTCCGCCAAGAAGTTCATAAGTTTTAATTTACGTGGTAAAGCCATTTGTTATGCTCCTACTTTGGCAATCTCTGCGGCGAATTCCACAAGGTATTCATCGCTGATGTATTGGTTAAAGCCTAATTGTTCTAATGGCGGAACAGGGCAGTAATCATAAGACACAAGTAATTTTGCATCTTTTAATGTGGCGGCAGTGTTCAGTGATGAATTGATAAATGCTTTACCACCGACTAAGTAACCTTTCGCCACATATTCACGCCATTTCGCATTAATCGCTTCCACGATTTCTTTCACCAACATCACACTGATGTTTTTATCTACTGCCCAATCAAATGATTGTGCGATAGTGTCTTTTAACACTTGTGCGGTGCGGGTGTAGTTTTCGTAGATGAACAATTTGTCGGCTGAACAGGTGCGTAAGCCCCATAATTTGAAGCCATTGTGATTCACACAACAAGTGATGCCTTGTTCGTTCAAGTAGTTGACATCGGTCGCACTGTCGTTAATGTCAAATGAAAGTGGTTTAGTCACGCCAGTCACGCCAGTCAAACCTTTGTTTGAAATGCAAGTGTGCCAGCCGTATTCTTTATCTTGATACGCTCGCATTGCCGCCGCGCGGACAACGGCATAATCCACTTCGGTTGCTTTGGTGTTCGGGTTGAACGATAAGAAGTCACCGAAAATCAGCATTAATTCACGCTGTGAGAAATTACGACGATAAGTCACCGCTTCTTCTTTGGTTTTGGCTGAACCGCACGATGCATACACAAAGCCATTCAGCTTTTTCGCCACGCTTAAAAGCTCGGTGGTAACATCTTGGCTGTCATACTTCGGCACGCAGAAAATACGCGGTTTCACGCCACAAACGGCAGCAGATACCAAGAACGCTTTTAAGCCAGTGTAATTGCCTTCGCTGTCCACTGTGCCGATGACGTTTGCTTTCATGGTGCTTTCATCTTCGCTTTCTTCCACACGAATGACGACCACTTTACAATTCACGATGTCCGCAATGCCATCTAGCGCACGGGATAATGTGCCTTGTTTACCGGCTTTCGCTTGGACTTCGGCGGTGATACCTGTTAAAAGAGTGGGTTTATTGAGTGGGAAAACAGTTGCGTCTGCATCTGCTGCCGTTGCCACTAAACCGATCACGGCAGTGGATGATGTGGTGAGTGTTCGCAAGGCTTCGGCAATTTCCGTTACCTTGACCCCATGGAGATATTCATCAGACATATTTTAGCCCTATGGTTTCTATTGGTTAAATAATGTCTTTATTGTGATCGAGAGAATGTGGCAGTGCGAGCGGTTGGAAGTGTGAAAAACGGGGTAACAAAATGCGGCCAAAATTGACCGCATTTTATTTAAATTAAGGCAGAACTTCAGGGAATGGGTCGTCAGTTATCCAACTGACGACTGGAAGACGCATATAATCAAGGTCTGTTGTTGGTACTTTATCCCTAAATCTTAACTCAATATAAGCTCTATCGCCTATACTAGCAACATATACAGTAGCAATTTCATCGCCGTCATCGCTATAAAACGGAAGCATAATAGGCGTGCGTGTACGGAAGCCAACTGGTATTCTCGGAGGGGGTAAAATATCCATTCGCTTGGCGTGATTTTTCCTCGTGAATTTAGGATTACTGCTCCCGTAAAAAGAAATAGTGTCCCAACGCCCCGCATAGAAAGAACACTCAACTCTGTTATTCACTCGTCTTAAATGAATAGCCCCTTCTTTAATATTTACAGAAATGTTAGATAGTCGTCTAATACCTGTATCACCCGATATAACAGTCCACTGTCCATTTTGCTTTTGCCATAGGTATGCTCCAACGCCTGCACCGTTTGTTGAGTTATAAAAAGTTCCGTTTGGCTCATTACCTTTAATCTTATTTTCATAAACGTTAGACCCATTAAGAAACCTTGTTGTGTCAGGTTTATCGGGTCTGCCGTCTCCAGTGATGATATTAGAATTTGTAGGTTGTGCAGAAATGCCAGTCGGAATTTTATTCTCAACTCGTCTAACTTCACTCCCCATAAATTCGGCAAAATCTTTGACTGATGTATCAAATCCCATTATCGGTTATATCCTCTATTGTAGGCTTCTTTAAGGTTAATTCCATCTAACACTGTAAATTTACCAACAAGAAGTGCCAATGATTGGTTGGTTTGAGTTATTTTTTGAACCAATTTATTTAAGCCATCTTCGCCTGTTTGAATGTTCTTCAACATATCGCCAAGCTCTTTGATTGTGTCAATGCTCGCGTCAACTTGACCGCCTAAAAGCTCATTTTTGACATCGGCTTTCGCTTGGTTTAAAAGCTCAAGAATTTTCTTGGCCGACAATGTTGCTGTTTCATTTGTTGCGCTATCATTAATGCCGGCCGCATTACTTGATAGACTGTTGATTCGCTGATTCATCTCATTGATTGCACCAACAATCGTATCTTTCTGAGTTGTGGTTAGGCTTTGCATTGCCCCGATTAGCTTGATAATCTCTTTATCTTTCATCCCCACAAATTCAGCAAATTCTGTGATTGTTTGATTAAATTCTTGTCTTGCCATTAAAGCGCTCCGATGTTGTAGTGAATAATTAATTCGTTGATGTTTGGTAATTTGCTTGTGTCAAGATCACCGCCTATATTGGCATATCCTTTTTTAACGGTGATTTTGTGTTGTTGTTTAGGCTTGAGTGTTACTTTGTGTTTGGCTTTCGCCTTAGTTTTTATACACATTTCACCCCCTTGTGACATCCCGTTTTAACCGCACTTTGCCACCGCAAAGGGTGCTAATTAATCCGTTCTTGTCAGTTTGTTGCAAATCCCAACTTGCCACCGACCAATCTGCATTTTCTGTTTGATCGTGCGACACGTGCAGTGTGATTTCGTTTTCTTTAACGGTTAAGCCATTTGATGTTGATAGCTTAATGGTTTCTGATTGACTTCGTTCCGGCACGATATGCAAATCAAATTGACTCCCTGTAAAGTCCATTGGGGTGTCGTCATCATTATTGAAAATGAGTGTTTCGAATTCATCATCCCCACGGATCCAATCAAAAATTATTTCATTCATTTTTCATTCCCTTGATTGAACCGATAATCGCGCTGTTTGCCGTTTATTTCGCTTTCGTATGCGGTTTTGCAATGGTTTTTATCTCTAAATAATCCATTGATAAAACGATAGAGTACACGCCACCGTTTTTTCGGTTGCTCGGCTAAAATAGCCCCACGATAGGTGCGACTTGATAATGTTTCGTCTGCTGCTCCGCCTGTTAAGGCATTGAATAGCTGGTCGATAGCGATTAAATTATGATAAGCGTAGTTCTTTAATTTGCTTGGAATTTCCATTCTTCAATTTCCTTTCCAAGTGCGGTTAGTTCTTCTAGTGTTTTCGTGGCAAGCAAGCGATCTTCAAACGCTTGGCGTTGTCCGATAATGACACCAATAGCGACCGCAAACTGTGATGCTTTCTCTATAACTTTCTCAACTAACACATCAAAAGGAACGCCACGCACTCTTGCGATTTGTTTAAGCATTGGGGTGTCAGCTTTATTATCAGCTTTCCATGCTAAGGCTTCTTTCTCTTGGCGATAGAAGCTTTCAATCTCTGTTTGCGGATAGCCAACCAGCAAGCTAGATTTAAGCGTATCGGCTTTATCGGCAAGCGTGGCGAGTAAGGTTTCTTTGCGTTGCATAAACAGCTCGACAATTTTCGCTTCATCTTTTACCCATCCTGTGCCATTCCACTTGCAAGGCTCGGCAAACGGTGCAAGTGCGGTTAAATTATCAGGTAGTTCACCTAGTGCGGTATGTTCTACTTTTTCGCCTGTTTCCTTGCTGTAATATGTGCCACGGTGATCTGCTTGATATTGCCAACTGTTATCTGCTCGCACAATGACAAAGCCTTGTTTGGGTTTTGGCGGTGCATCTAAATAACTGCCCGCCGCAAGACTTCCGCCTGCGCTGACATACTCGGTTGTTTCTTTGGTGTAAATCCCTTGTGCGTCAGTGCAATACACGGTGATTTCACCGCTGTTTTGGGCAAAGCCTTCTTGATTAAATGTTACGGTCATTTTTGCTCCTTATTCAGCCAAACAAATGTAGTTATAGGCGATGTTGCGTGGTCTAGTTTCGTTAGCCACACGTTGTCCGAATCTACTAGCTACAGTAGATGGCAATTTAGATGCGTGATAAGTTCTCACGTCTCCGCCTTCTTTTATACTATGATTATTACCTTGTTTGCCTGACGGCATAGCACTCTTATGGACAAATGCGCCTTCTGTTGTTTTGTTATTTGTATTGTCCCAAATGAATACATTAATATCACTTTCCCACTCATACGAATCACCACCGACCGTAGGAATGAAGTGTACATGGTCTTGCAACGCATCCGCTTGATAGGTTAGCAAACCACGTGCGACATCTACATTTCTCCCATTATCAAGCCCCCGTATAAATTCCCCCCGCATATCAGGCAGCGTGCCTGATGGGTATATCAATGCGAGCTTAGGATAATGTGATTTGTCAAATCTTTGGCCGTTCATGGATAGGCATCCTGTCGGCACGGTAGAGAGTGGGTAAGGAATAGGGATGCCAATAAATAAATCATGTAAGGCATTAAAATCAGTGGCATTCGTTTTTTTCCCGATTTCCGCAAGCAAAGTCGCCTTTAAGTTTGCATCACCAGCTAACGCACGAGCCAATTCTTCCAATGTGTCTAATGCTGCTGGAGCAGAACCCACCAATGCGGCGATTGCGTTTTTCACAAATGCAGTTGTGGCGATTTGTGTGTTGTTTGTGCCTGAATTAGCTGTTGGTGCGGTTGGTAAGCCTGTGAACTCTGGACTAGCTTTTGGGGCGTAGCCGGTGCGGTCTTGGTTAATGGTGTCCAGTTGACCTTTTAAATATTTGGTTCGGTTGGCGAGTTGTTTAGCTTGTACGTTAATTACGCCAAGTTCGCCACCTAATACCTTGTCTTGTTTTTCAATGAGATAGACATCATCTTCCCATTGTGGTTGTTCGGTAATTTTCCCCATTTATACTTCTCCAAAAGTAAAGTTTCCGTCGAAATTGATTTCGCCATCCCAACGATGACCGGCCCTTGTAAAATTAAACGCAACCAAATGACAACGTGCAGGGGCATTTTCATTTAAAATCCGCCGCACTTGTTTTGATTCTTCAATAGTAATGGGCTGATGTAACACAATTTTGTATTCTGCCCAGTGCATTCCTTCATGCTCAAAGGTGTCTGACCCATCAAAACTTAGTTCACCATTCCATGTTTTAAGTGATTGATTTTCGATAATATCCACTTCGCCATAACCTACTGACTTCATCACGCGGCGAATGGCTGAAATTGTTCCTTTATGCTTGTGAACGTGAATGCTATTTAAAATGGCTTGCCGTTTATTCTCTTCACTCCAGTCGCCGTCCCATTCATCAATCGAGAGTGACCAAGCAAGCCACGGCAATAAATTCACGGGGCAATGTTCAGCACTCCATAAAAGGCGAATTGGTACAGGAATTTCAGAAATGGCAGAAAACGTATTAGATAATTGCTTTTCTAGCTTGCTTGACCCTGTCGGCAATAGATAACTATTCATCTCTACCGCCTAAATTGACTTGAATTTGTGTGCAATATGCCGCTTGGTGTGGCTGTACGATTAAATCATCCATCGGTTTAGTTAGCTTAACGTTCTGTACACCTTCTTGATGTAGTGCGGCATAGATGCCTGAGCGAGTAATATCAATGCCAAGTAAGTGTTGCTTATTTACATAACTTGCAATGGCTTGGTTGACATTTCCCATTACAACGCTTTCTAGTACTGATGGATAAAGTGTAATGGTTGCTTGAATTTCATAAGTTAAAATTACTGCACTTTCGACTAATACTGTATCGGTTAGAGGGCGGATATGCTCGGCATTCAACTGTTCTTTTACCGCTTTAATTAAATCTCCGTCTGCTGTTCCTTGCCCTTCTGTTGACAATATAGCGACTTTCACCGTGCCGGCCGTTGGGCTTGTCACGTCAACATCTTTTATTTTTGCCGACGTGGAAAGTGCATGGAATTCATAGCTTGCACGACTGCCGGCTGTGGTTAATCCTTCTAATGACATTTGAATGCGTGTTCGAAAGCGTTCGTCATCTTCATATTTTGCTGTGGTAGGTGGATTGCTTTTTAAATCTTCGGCTTGAAGAATTAATCGAGTAACGCCAAATAATGCCCCTAATTGATCTAAATCTGAGCCTGTCGCATAGGCAAGCATTACGGCTTTGGCAGATTCATTAATATTTGTTCTTAGCAAGAGTTCTAGATAAGCATTTTCTTCTAGCAATTTAACTACTGGCTCGCTCTCCAATTGTAAGCGAGCTTGCCAATGTTGCCGCATCTCATCACTTTCTTGTAATGACAGAAACTTTTCTTTTCTCTGCGTAAGTAAGGTTTCATAACTGAGTTCCTGCACAACTTTGGGTGCGGGTAGTTTTTTTAAATCAACTAATTCGCTCATTCTTACCGCCTAGCCATACATCATCATAATTGATGACGTTGTTTTGATTTCTTGTTCTGCCCACGATAGAGCAAGTGATGCCGTTTTCTGTAAGTTGTGGTTTAAATTGGCTAATCGTCACGCGTGGTTCCCATTTGTGCAATGCCATCACCGCACTTGCGGCAAGTTGGAGCAACAAAGCGTGATTCATTGGTCTGTCAATGAGTTCCGGAATACGACTGCCATAATCTCGGCGTTGTAAACGAGAGCCGATGGGTGTCAATAAAATGTCTGCAATTGACTGTTTGATGTGTTCCGTTTCGCTTGTGATTTTCTCGCCTGTAAATCGATTCATTATTCAGGCTCTCCAGTTTTATCTTTACCTTTCGACACATCTTTGTGTTTATGCGTCATCTGACTAATTCCGCCCGCTATCATGTCGCCAGTTGATGTCACTTTCCCATCAATATTTACATTGCCTTTAATGTTGACAGTGGGGCAGTCAATATTGATTTGATTCGCGGCTTTGATGTTGGCGGCTTTGATTCCTGTCACAACCAAATCGCTGTTGGCTTGGTTGTATGTGATTTTTGCGCCATCGGCAAATTCGATCACGTGTTCATCGGCTGAATGGCTTGGACTGTTTTGAGTGTAAAGCCCTGTGATGATGCACGCTGTTGTCAGTTCACCGCTTGCCGCCAAGATGACACATTGTTCGCCTTGTGTTGGCGGCGACCATGTTTTTGTCGTACCTGATCGCATTGTGATGAATGGTATAAAATCCGTTAATATTTCACCGCACTTTACCCGTGCTTTCGCTTGTGCATGATCGACTTCGGCAATTAAGCCAAAGCGGATGATGCTTTCAATTCTGCGGTTGTTATCGGCTGACATGGGCGGATTTCTACTTGTAATAATTGCCCCTATTTTTGGTGAGTTTGTTTAATTTTGCGAGTGTGGGGGAGTGTGAAAAATGGGGTAACAAAAAAGGGCTTTAGCCCTTTTGTTTTTTATGCTCGATCTGTCATTCGACTTCTTGCCCTTGCTTGTTGTTGTCGGTTGATTCGTTCAAGCTCGGCGGCAACAAGTTGGGCGATTTGTCGTTCATTTTGCCCCGCTTGTGCATTAATGGTGATATTGACCGCCATTGGTTGCATGGTTTGGCTGATGCTTGGTCGTGCTGAAATCGGCGGTCTGTTATCCACCTGAATTGGTGCGGCTGTGGCAAGTCCGATACCTAAACCGCCCGCAATTAAGGCTTGTTTTCCGTAATTTAAGGCGTTCAGCGTGGCGATGCCTAGACGGTTTGTGGCTTCTTTTGTCATGATGTATTCGCCACCGTGGAAAATGCCTTTAGGCTCATATTTTCCGCCATTTCCCGCGTAACCGCCTGACCATCTATTCACATTTGGCACGTCTAGCCCCGCACCTGTCATGAAATAGTTTCCTGCAGCGCTGTTATTCATGGCATTAGCTGTGGCATTTGATACTTTTTGTTTTGCCGCGTCGATTGTTTTCCCAATGCCTTCAAGCGTTGGCATATTATCAAGCACCCACTTAATGCCATCCATCAGCCATTGCAAAGGTTTTGTCACTAAATCAATTCCGGCAGCAAGCCATTCGCCAAATTTTTTCCCTGCAGCCGCGGCGGCATCAAGATCTTCTTTTGTGCTTTGCACGGGTGAAAGTAGGTTGGTGAACCAATTAAAAGCGCTCTCAATCCAACCAACAAGCGGCTTGAATTTGTCGATGACAGGTTGTAACCCTGATTGTAGTCCGTTTAAAAATCCACTAAAGAATGAGCTGATCGGCTGCCAATATTTAAAAATGGCCATACCTGCCGCAATGATAGCGGCACCGATAGGGGATAATGCAAGCCCCACAAATTTAAGCGGTGACAACAACCCACGAACGATTGCACCACCAATTCTTGGCAATATCACGCCTAAATTTGCCAATGCCAAGCCTAACCGTGCGATAGGGTATAAGACAAAGCTTAAAACAGTGCTTAATGCCCCGAAAATCGTCAATGCTCCGCCGATTGCTCCCGCAATCATTACAATGTTTGATGTGAGTTTTGGATTTTCAATAATCCAACTTTTAATCCGATCAATTACGCCACCGATTTTGTCCATTAATCGTTCAAGCGTTGGGGCGAGAGTTCCCCCAATGACAGAATTGAGATTGAATAATCTATTTTTAAAAATGCCCCATTTAGACGACAAGGCTTTCATCCTTGTGTCAAATTCACGCCCCATTGACCCTTTTGCCGCTTCGCTATTTGCCAGTTCAATTTGTCTGCGCCATTCTTCTGTATTTGATACTAACAATGCGAGTGTTTTTGTATGCTCTGTGCCGACTAAATCTGCAATGGTACCTAGTCGTTTTGATTCAGGTAGTTTTTTGAGTGCATCCACTATTTTAAAAATCGTGTCTTGTGCATCTTTAACCATACCTAATTCAACGGCATTGGCACTTAAACCTAACGCGGCCAAGCCATTTTTAACTGGCTTTTTCTTGCTTGCTTGTGACAAGCGAGTGAAGATAGCATTGACGGCTGTCGCTGATTGTTCTTCTGCTGCACCTGCAGTTTGCAATGTTGAACCTAAAGCTGCCATGTTCTTTTCACTAATATTGGCGATGCCAGAAATCCCTGACACTCGGTTCATGAATCCGATGATTTCTGTTCCTTTAGAAATGGCGTTATCATCGAGATAGTTAATGGCATCAGCCAGTTCGCGTGATGCTTGAGCTGATAGTTTAAAGTTTTTTGTTACTTTCCCGTATTGTTCGACAAGTTCATCCGGATTAGCCGCATCAAATGCCGTTGCCATTTGTGTATTTAATCGCACAAATTCAGCAAGCTGTTCTTTTGGAACGTCCATTCTTGCCGCACTTTCAATCATGTTGGCAATTTGTACGGTGGTGAGTGGTAATTCTTTTGATAGATCCTGAATGTTTAATTTCCACTGTTCAAATTCAGACGTGAAATTTCCTGCGTCATCTTTCAAGCCTTGCACTTGTCTTGCTACGCCAACCATGGCATCTTCAAAGCTCATGAAATCACGCACAGAACCAACTAAAGGTGCAGTGATGGTCGCGCCTGCTGCAAGTGCTTGCGCACCGACAATTTGTGCTTTGCTGTTAATGTCTTTGAGATTATCGACTTTTCCACGATAGCGATTATAAGCTGCCTGTTTGGCGTTTAATTTACTCAATGCGGCGGATTGGTTGCTAATCTGCTGATTTGCCGCGCTCATTTTGCTTTTTAATTCGCTTTGACGCTGTGCAAGTGTCTTTGATGATAATCCTGCCGCATTAAGTTCTTGGCGTGTTTGTTTTAATTTGTTCGCAGTTGATGTTTGTTCTGCGGTTAATTTTTTGACGGCTTGTTGTGCGGCCAATACTTTATTTTTGAATTGCTCGGTTGGATTTTTCGCACTGTTTAATTGATTGGTGTATAAGGCTGCTTTCTGCTTTGCTTTTGCCACTTCATTGTTGAGTGCGCTTAATTTGTTTTTTAAAGGGTTAATCGTCGCCGCATATTTTTTTATAGCCGCTTCGTTTTCGCGTTCCGCTTTGCTTAATTGTGCGCGAACGTTTTTATTTTCTTTCAATTTCTTTGAAAGTTCAGACACGCTTTTGCTTGCACTTTTCAACGGTGCTGACATTTTATCAATGGCATTGAGTAAGACTGATAATTGCAAATTGTTCATAAAAGCTCGCTTAAATACTTAATTGTTCAATGACTAAATCTTCGATAATGTCTAAATCGCTTTGGCTAAAGCCTAACAATTCACGCTGTGCGTATCGCACTTTGAAATCTTTTGTTTTTGATGGGCTACTCATTAAGCCGTATTGATGAACTTTTGCGATCATTGCGCTTGACCCATTAAACCCGACCGACACTTCATTGGCATTGCTTTGAATTTTGAAATATCTTGCTGTTCTTAACTTCGCAAACATGGCTTTTCGTTTAATTCTGCCTTTCTTTTTGCCAAATTCTTTTCTTGGTTTTCTTGGCTCAAATGCTGTGCCGTCTGGGTTTTCTTGGCGTGCGATGCGGGCTTGTTGATTTTTCCTTAAAGCTTGCCCAATGTTGCGAGCCAACTGGCGGCGGGCTTGCGGTGAGAGATTATTAATCAGTGCGCTTAGTTTCGCTTGGACTTCTTCCACCGTTGCCATTATTCACCGCCTTCAAAAATCAAATGTTCATCGTCTATTTTTTCAAGATAAACTTTCAACCCGTTCAATGTTTCCCATTCCGGTGCGGTTGGTTCTGTGGCGTAAGTCATCTGCACGTTTTCGCCCAATTGTTTTGCCACAACTCGTTCGGTAAGTTGGATTTCAAACGATACGTCTGCAGTGTTGTTATTGTTGTAATCCATTTGGAATTTAAAGGCGTTTTCACGGCGTTGCGGATTTTCGAATAGTTCAGGTTGGTTTTTCCGTAAGTACGCATTAATTGGCACGATGAGGCTTGCAATATCAAAGGCAAAATCGGTGATGATGATGTTAAGCGTGTAACGATACTCAAAACTTAGTGAAGTGCTACCTGTTGCAACAACTTGACCGCCGTCAACATAAAGCTGTAAGCGGTCAGGATTTTTTACAAAGTCTTGGTGACTTTGTTCAAGGATTTTTCGCAGTTGGTTTGGTTTTTTCATTTTCTGAAATTCCGTTGTTGCATTTCATATTTTTGCTGACAATCCACGCAACGGGTTACGCCTTGAATTAATTGGCGACGTTTTTCAGGGATGGGAATGTCGCAATCTTCACAATAAAACGCACTGATTGCTTTAAAAGTGCGGTGTTTTTTTAACGCAATGTCACGTGTCATTTGTTCGAGTTCTTGCGCACGGTCAAATTGATCGGTCATTGTTTTTCCTGTTTATTAAATTCATCAATGCATTTCTTTAATGCTTGATTTTCAACAATGCAGACACTTAGCTTTTGTTGGCTTTGTAGATATGCGTTAGCCAAATCCCCGTTGGTTTTAATTGTGGCGGCAAATGGCGTACATTCTGCAACTTGTGGGCATAGAATTGGCTGTTTAATGATTTTCGGTGTGGTTGAACACGCCGCTAACATCATCAGGGATAAAAGTGTCAGCCCAATCTTGGTGTTTTTTAAGTGCATTTTTTAAATCCTGTGTTTGCTTGGTTTGAGAGATTTTTAACTGATTTACGGCTTCCGTGAGTGCTTTTTGTTGCTCATTGAATTTGTCCACGCTTTCATTCAATGCCATGTAAGATGTCTCCCACTGCAATTTTAATTGTTCTTCTTTGGCGGCTTCGGCTCGCCAGTGGTTAGCTTGCCACCCTTGGAACAGGATAATTGCCATAAGCATGAGCGGGCCAACCAATAAAATGTATTTTTCTTTTTTCGTTAAGAACCCAAACATAATGCCATCTCCTTTTGTCTTCTTTCAATTAAGCCTTTCAGTGGTGTTCCGCCTGCGTAAATCCAACGTTCAAATTGACCGCACATTCCTTTGCTGTATCCCTTCCTTGCCATTTTAAAAAGCGTGCTGTTTTTTAATCGACCACAGCCGACATTGAATGTGATTGATGTCAATGCATCAAATCCCCCTTGTGGCATGGCTTGCCCGTTGGCATAGGTATTCACACACTTTTCGGCTTGCTTAATGCCTTTCGTGTATAATTCGGCCACTTCTTGCAAGGTGTAAATTTTATTTCTATTAATTCGTTCTACTGCATCCGTTGTGCCAATGCCGACTGTTAAAACATCAGCGGGGCATTGATAGGGTTTTTGCATGCAACCTTCGGCATTGCCAATCAACAATAAGCCTTTTTCTGATGTTCGAATTTCATTTCCGTGCGTGGCAATAACAAGCCCTACAACAGCCGTAACGGCGCAGACGTATTTCGCGGTTCGTTTAATCATGATGATGGCTCCGTTGGTTTAACTCTTTTTCTTTTAATTCAAAATCTTTTTTCTTGTAATACCAATTTACAAGGAATGTTGCGACGCCGATCACAATACCTGTTGCTGATGCTACGTCAGCCCAATTTACATTTGAAAACATATCCGCAAGGCGTCCGATGAAGAAGGCAAATAATCCTGATATGTAAGATGCTCTTGATGGTGTGTCGTGCATATCAGCTCCAAAGTTGTATAGTGTCACTTGCCACGCTGATCTTTTCCGTGTCAGTTTCTGGCAATATTACTGGTGTGCCGATGGGAATGACTGGCTTATCCATTAAGTGCGGATTTAATTCGCATGCAATTTCAAGTAAGCCGTCACTTCTTCCAAAATATCGGTAAAGAATGGCGTCCAAGTTGTCGTTTTGTTGTGCGTAAACTTCCATTAGATTAACTCCGCATCGACCCGTCTTTTGCCGATAATGTCACTAATGGCAAAGCGTGCATCTCGTCTTAATTCGTTGATGCTGTCTTTGAGCAAATCCATTTTCTTTTCGCCATCATTGGTGCTGTCATAGCTTGCGTAACGTTCATAAAGGTTAGCAAGAGCCAAACAGTTCACCGCGCGTTTATAGCGATAAATCAACACGCTTTCGCCGTTGACTGATGTGGCGGGGATTTGTTCAAGGAAGTGATGTTCACTTTGTGCTTTGAATGTGGATAATTCATCATTCACACTGGCGATGGCTTCAATCAAAGCATCTTGCAAGCGTTGTTCGGTGACTGTGCCGTCTGCACGATATTGATTGCGAAAAGCAGAAAGAGAAATGTCAGGGAAAAAATCATCGTTTCGAATAATATCTTCGCCTGATCCGTAATCTTCCAGTTGTTTTTGCACTGCGCCCATTTCATAATCGGGGGCGAGTTTGATTGAGATTGCACCGTCTGACATAAAATCTACCTATAAAAAAGCGGGGTGAGGATAAAGAGCAACAATCAGGAAAAGAGGTAAAGAAACCTGACCGCGCTTTTATCCGCCCCGCGGGTGCGTGGTTTGCTCGTTATCAAATCCGATTATTCATCGGCTTTGCTTAATTTTTTGCGTAATTTTTTAATGTCGCCTTTCACGCCTACTTTCTGATCTAAACCTAAAGCACGTTCAAGGTATTGCAAGGCTTGTTCAGGGTTCTTTTCAACCAATAACAAGCCTAATTCACGCAATAATCGCGCACGGCTTTCATCTGGCATATCACATTCAGCCGTGATGCGTTGTACTTGCTCTAAGTAATCTACTTCAAATGGCTGATTGGCGGCTTGTGCGGCTTTTGCTTGGTCGGCAAATTCTTCCGCCAATAATGTGCCAAGTGTTCGCGTAAACGGTTCAGGTAAACGCAAGTCATGGAATACGGCATAATCCGCAATCTGCAAGGCAAGGTGATATTCCCCGCAGTCTATTGCCCACACGCACCATGTCATTAAGACGTTATCTTGTTTACCTGTTCCGGCAGACAGCGCCCCTGTAATCCATGGCAGATAGTCAGGCAGAATTTGCTTTTTAAATGCGGCCTTGCGTTCGGTCGATTGTATATTTTTTAAATCCTTTCGATGTCGCGCAAGAATACGGCACATTTTTTCGTATTCCGTGAAGTCGCTTAGATCTTCCGTTTCTGCCGCATTAGCGATAGCGGCAGAAACTTCAAGAAAGTGACGTTTAGTTGGTCGCATTATGATTACGCGTGAGTTGGTGCATCAAGAATGGTGATGTTTTTCGCCATTGCCACTGCTTCGTAATTTTCAACTACATAAGCTTCATTAGATGACAAGTAATCTTCCACACGGTTGCGTTCCGGCACGTCTTTTAAGTGACGGCGAACACGACCTTCTTGAACATAGATTGACAAGTTGTCGAGTGATGTCACCAATACAGTGCCTTTCGGGAAGTATGGCACGGTTACGGCTTGTAAACCGCCAACACGTTTTTGGCTGATAATGATATCGCCTGCCGCTTGTTCTGTTGGTTTATCTTGATTGATTAGCGGGAAGTATTTGTCCGCTAATAAGTCGCTACCCATAATCGCCACAAGTTTTGTGTCGTCACGGTATTGGTCAGGGATGAAATCTTCTTTCAGTGCATAAACTAATGCATCAAGATTTTTATATTCTTTGCCTGCACCGATTTCGATTTTGCCTGTACCGCTTTTCGCTTCTTTCATGACACGTGCGGTTGCTTTATCTTCGATTTGATTCAACCAACCTTTGTTCACATCTTGCAATAATGGATTTGCTGTGCGATTGGTTGTTGCAGCCACGCTTGTACCGTTCCAGCCGATCATGATGCGGTCTAATGCAATTCGGTCTGCTTTAAGTTTGCCAACACGTGCTGCAAAGTCAGGGAATTTCGCCCAACTGTCTAACGTTGCATAGTTTAAATGCGTGTCAAAGTTGGTTTGTTCGCATGAATATAAGTTTTCTTGCAAGCTGTGGATGTCCGTTGTTTCACGTGCTTTTGTGTTGGTATCGGTACGGCTTGCAACTGGTGAAAGTACGCCTAAACGCAATGCAGAACCTTTCATGTCTTGCACCATCACAACGTTGATGCGTTTTAAGAAATCGGAGCTTTCAAGCACTGCATTTTCAAGCTTTTGTTGAATTGTTGGTTCGACGGTAAATTGCCCGCCATTTGCAACAAATGCCACATCTTCGCCGTTATCTTGTGCAACGCCTGCAATGTAAGCTTGGAATTTTTGTTGGGTAAATTTATTCATTTGGTTTTTTCCTAAGATAAATTAAAAGAAGCGGCCGTCAGTTTCAGGTTCTTCACCATAAACTAATGGGCGTGAATTTTCGGCTTGTGCCGGCTTTTGTTTGAGTTCTTCAAACGTTGCATGGATTTCGGCATTGCCCGCTTTCATTTCTTCAATGGAGCTTTGTTGATTTGCAAAATCGCCTTGAAGTGCGGTCAATTTTTCCAAAATGTCTTTTTGTTGCTCGGCTAAAAGCTCAATGGCACTGGATTGATCTGAAAAGCGTTCATCATCCGATTTTTCTTTTTTCGCAAATAACGCTTTGATTTTTTCTAACACAGATGGGCTTTTTTCTGCTTCTTCAACAAATTCCAATTCCGTTTCAACGGCAGCGGTGAAAATGTTTTCCGCTTTTAATTTGCGGGCATTTAAACCATTGTGCGAGAAACTTAACATTTCTGTGCCTAAGCTTGCCGGATTATCTGTCACGGCTAAACCGACCAAGTATGCCTTGCCGGTGTCTGCAAAATTGGTGTCAATTTCAACTGATGTGTAAACTTTTTGACCTTCTTTATTTAAGGCAATGAGTGCATCAGTTGGTTGAAGTTCGGCTAAAAGCTGTAACTTGCCATCTTCACGTTCTTCTGCTTTCACGGCCAAGACATCACCAAAGCAGTGAGCATTGGCAAGTTCAGGGAGATAGATAGAGAATTTGATGTGATCAAGATTGATGCGTGCGCCGTAGATGTTTTTTGGATCGTAACTTTCGGCCATTTCTTCAATCCAGTTGCGCTGAATTGTGCGGCCGTCAGTTGTTGCCCCTTCTGTTGCGACAACTACCCATTTAGATTTTTTTGCCATTGGTTGTCCTTTCTGTGGTTGGTTTGGCTCAAAGATTGCCATTATTCTGAAAGGTTTAATTTTTACGGTCTATGGGTTGTGTTTGTTGCTTTCCTGTTCACAGGTGAGCTGTAAAGACTAACGGCAGCCCCCTTTCTATTATGCGGTTGTAAATTGAAAGGATTATGAATGGACGAACAAGTTATCAATCAAGCTTCGCCCGATGTGACGGCGGAAATAAAACGAAAAGCACAACAGATGTATTTTAGCGGTTATAAAATCGCTGAAATTGCTCGTCAGCTTGATATTGCAGCGTCCACGATTTCCAGTTGGAAAGATCGCGAAAAATGGGATGATGTCGCCCCTGTTGGGCGTGTTGAATTAGCCCTAGAAACAAGATTGAATTTGCTTATCGCCAAAGAAGAAAAAAGCGGCGCAGACTATAAAGAAATTGATTTGCTTGGTCGCCAAATGGAACGCATGGCGAGAGTGAAAAAATATTCTTTTGGTGATGGCAATGAAGTGGATTTAAATCCAAAACTTGCCAATCGAAACAAAGGCGAACGGAAGAAAGCAGAACAAAATGCCATTGATCAGGAACAAGAAGAATTGTTGATCAATGGCTTTCTTGATGGGATGTTTAATTATCAGCGTGTTTGGCATAAAGCGAAAGAAAACCGCATCAGAAATATTTTGAAAAGCCGACAAATCGGGGCGACTTACTATTTCGCTCATGAAGCCTTTATTGATGCATTGACGACTGGACACAATCAAATCTTTTTGTCTGCCAGTAAAAAACAGGCGTTGCAGTTCCGTTCTTACATCGTTAACTATGCCAAGCAAACAGCGGACGTGGATTTAAAAGGCGAAACAATCAAATTGCCAAATGGAGCAGAATTAATTTTCCTTGGCACGAACTCCGCCACGGCTCAATCGTATCACGGCAATTTATATTTTGACGAAGTATTCTGGGTGCCTAAATTTGATGTGATGCGTAAAGTGGCGTCAGGTATGGCGGCGCAAAAGATGTATCGCCAAACGTATTTTTCAACGCCGACCACGATTGCGCATCCCGCTTATGCGTTTTTCTCAGGAAAAGCATTTAATAAAAATCGGGCCAAGGCGGACAAAGTTGAAATTGACATTTCGCACGATAATTTAAAAAGCGGCAAACTTTGTGCTGACCGCCAATGGAAGCAGATTGTTACCATTAATGATGCGATGGAAGGTGGGTGCAACCTATTTAATATAGACGACCTGATCGCAGAAAACAGCAAAGAAGAATTTGAACAGTTGTTTTTATGCCAGTTTGCGGATGATAACACGTCGGCGTTTAAATTTGCCGACTTGCAACTTTGCCAAGTGGACAGCTTAGAAGAATGGCTCGATTACAAGCCATTTTATCAACGTCCATTTGGTAATCGTGAAGTGTGGTTAGGTTATGACCCCGCCTTTACTGGCGACCGTGCAGCATTGGCGATTATTGCCCCGCCTAAAGTGGAAGGCGGTGATTATCGTGTTTTGCATTGGCAAACATTTCACGGCATGGATTATGAAGCACAAGCGAGCAGAATTAAAAGTTTCTGTGATGATTACAATGTCACCCGCATTGTGATTGATAAAACGGGGATGGGTTCGGGCGTATTCCAAGAAGTTAAAAAATTCTATCCAATGGCAATCGGTCTTGATTACAACGCTGATTTAAAAAATGAGATGGTATTAAAAACGCAAAACTTAATTCAGAAACGCCGCCTTAAATTTGATGGAAACGAAATCATCACCAGTTTTATGACAGTCAAAAAACGTATTACCGGAACAGGGAAGATTACTTATGTATCTGACCGTTCAGAAGATGCAAGCCACGGCGACTTATCATGGGCAATTATGAACTGCATTTTAAATGTGCCTTATGGTTTAAACGGCGATGTGTCAAGTAACCAATCAACCATTTTCACTTTTGAATAGGATTACCAAATGAGCAAAAAATCAAAAAAATCAACCGCACTTTCTACGGGGAATCAAGCACAGGCGTTCAGCTTTGGTGAACCTATTCCCGTGCTTGACCGTGCAGAAGTATTTAATTATTTCGAAAGCGTGTTGATGTATGAGAAATATTACAACCCGCCAATTAATTTAAGTTATCTTGCCAAAGCCTTAAATGCATCTGCACATCATAACAGTGCGATCACGGTGAAGAAAAACATTTTGCTTTCTACCTGTAAAACGACCGCACTTTTACCACGCACGCAGTTAGAAAAACTGGTGCAAGATTACTTAGTATTCGGCAATGCTTATCTTGAAAAAGTTGAAAACACTTTCGGAAAAGTGATTGCGTTAAAATCGCCCCTTGCAAAATATATGCGCGTTGGCGTGGAGAAAGGCATTTTTTATCAGATTGTTAATGGCTTTGATGAATATGAATTCCCGAAAGATGCGGTGTTTAATCTGATCAACCCTGATGTAAACCAAGAGATTTACGGCGTGCCGGAATATTTAGCGGCATTACAATCAGCTTTTTTGAATGAAAGTGCAACATTGTTCCGTCGCAAATATTATTTGAACGGTGCGCATGCGGGTTCGATTATCTATATGACGGACCCAACGCAAAACAAAGACGACATTGAAGCAATCAAAACACAAATCCGTCAAACAAAAGGCACTGGCAACTTTAAGAATTTATTCGTGTATATTCCAAACGGCAAGAAAGACGGAATGCAAGTCATTCCATTGTCTGATGCAGTGGCGAAAGATGACTTCTTAAATATTAAAAATGCAAGCCGTGATGATGTATTGGCGGCCCATCGTGTGCCACCGCAATTAATGGGAATTGTGCCTAATAACACAGGCGGTTTTGGTGACGTAGAGAAAGCAACGCGAGTATTTTTTATCAATGAGATTATCCCACTGCAAGAACGCTTGAAAGAGATTAACAGTTGGGTAGGGGAAGATGTGATCACGTTTACCGAATACAAATTACTACAATAGATCCTTTCAAAATAAACAGCCCGCAGAAATGCGGGTTTTTTATTGCGCAAGAACTGTTTTTGTCTTGTATAGTATTAATATCTCCCAAGCTTATTATATCAAATCAATCAATAAAACAAACTTTAAATCCCTGTTTTAACCCGATTTTTCGCCCAAATGCACGCATAAAAAATCGCAGTCAAACCCTCGCCACGCCTGCGCAGTAAATGTGTGTGTTTCAACGCAAATTTAGATCCTTTACAAATCCTTTTCAGATCTAACGCCTTTCAGATCCTTTTAATCAGATCCTTTAACGCAAAATAACGCAAGCAATTGCAAAATTTGGTGTTATAATCTCGGCAAAATTAGGCTAAATAACGTCTGAATTGGCGTCCTGTTTTTTTATTGTAGTAAGCTTGGTAGTAAGCTATTTTTAACTATTAAATATTTCTTTTAAAAACAAAGTGATATTTACCTAGATCAGCTTTCGCCAGCTCCACCACAAAATAAACCTATTAAGTCCTATGAAAGACTTTAAAGCCTTGAAAATATTCATTTCAAGGCTTTTTTGTTCTCATATAGTCCAATGTAAAACAATCACATCCAACAAATTGAGTACCTAACTTAAAATACTATATGAAATATTTATTTACCTTTGAAGAATATTCTCATTTAAATATAGAAAAAACAACAAATAGATTAGAAGGATTATTTAAAAAACTGAAACATAAATTATCGACTTATAACAGATTAATAAAAATAAAAAGAGTTGGTGGTTATTAGGGGAAATAATTAACACCAACACTTTGGTCTATTAGAAACATAGTTTTTAAAAAAAACAGCACTTTTGCTACTATATCTTGAACGGGTAATCTAATTTCTGTTTATTTTTACTCCTGCAACCAATGAATTAACATCACAGTCAGAATAGTAGCTTATTCATCATAAAAGCTATTTGAGCTTGCATTTTTCTCAATTAATGAAATATCAATTACACGCCACCCCCAAGAGTTTTTCTTCTTGTTATAACTCTTAAGAGCTCTTCCGCAAACTAAATCATTAGAGGTTAACTTAAAATTTTGAACTATTTCAGGGGGAAAAAATAAGTCTGACTCATAACCAAACCCCAGGCCATTACTAATACGAACCTTTTCTTTAAAAGATCTGATAAGATGTCTAGCATCACTTAAATCTTCATTAGGCTCTATATGATATACTTTATATCGCAATTTTCCATCTTTAGTAGTATGTTGAGAAATATGTACATTAACAATATCATACAGATTTGGAATAAAAGGTAACGTTGTTTGAGCTATTGTTGTATCTATTTTTTCATTAATTAGAAGGTGAATACATCTTTTCTCTGTATTAATATGATCAACTACTGCTGGAAATAGCGAGAAAATATCATTTGCATATAATGCTTGGCGAAATTTAACAAGATAAATTTGAAATTTGTTATTATTCCATTCCCCTTTAATTTGAATAGGCAGACCAGCATTTTTCGTTTTTAGACTAATACGACTATCAGGAATAGAAATTTCCATTGGAATAGATTCTGTTTTAATAAATAGTTTTCGGATTATTTTATCATTATGTTCAAAAGCATCACCTAAGACAGCTGCAATCCAAGGTAAGTCTTGATACAGTAATTCCTCTGCAGTAGAGGCTTTCTCACTGTAAAAATCCAGGTTATTACGAGCTGTTATTGGTTTTTCGAACCATATTTCTCTACTTAGTTGTTGGAGCTCTTCTGAAATTTTTTGAGAATGTTTTTGTTTGTAATCTATAATTGCTTGTAATTCTATTTTTGCTCTCTCAAATTTTTCATGATGAATGAAATAATAAGCTAATTTCATTTTTATTTTAGCAACAAAATTAATGTCTTTTTGATGTAATAGGGCTTTACAGTAACAAGAAATCGCTAGCTCATTGTCATCATAAAAATAAAGGTCACCTAAAAAATCCCATAACCAATATTCATTGGGTTTAGATTTTAGTATTGGTAATAATATATCTAATGCAACTTTATTATTCCCTAGTAAGTGATAAGATTTGGCTAAATCCCATTGTAGCCATATGTGGTCACTTTTAATAAAATGGATTTTGGTTTGAATAAATGAGACCAATTCATTTAAAGCTTGTAGATTATTTAGTTCCATTGCATTTTTCAATGCAGCACGAAATACGGATAAAGCTAATGATTGTGATTTATAAATTTCACCACTTTGTGTTTGATAGGTGCTTGGTTCATAATCATCTGGATTCAAATTTTCTAAATTCCACTGTTGGCAAAATTTTGCAAAGTCAATATTGTTTTTTTTATCAATTTCTTCATTGCTAATAAGTTTTAACGATGCTCGTAGGAAACAATGATGTAATAATGATGGTTTTTCAGTTTGAAGCTTAAAATATTCTAAAAAATACCTTTTAATATTATCTATGTTTATTGATTTTTTCTTTAAGTTTTCTGATGTCAAATAATAAAGTTCCCAAGCAAAAGAAGTTTGCAACTCCATATTTTCAGGCTGATTTTTTAGTAATTTAAAATATAAATTTGCTGCTTCCCTATGTTGTTTTTTTTTGCTTAACATCTTTGCGTGGTTGATTTCAGTATTTAATGGATTTGATTTTTTAATAGCAAAATTTATTGATTTTTCTAATATATCATCACGAGCAGATATTGGAATTTGTTTTAACTTTTCAATATATTGTTCTTGGGGATTCTGTTTAATTAAATCAATTAAACACCAAGCTAACGCTTTGTGATTCCAACTATCTTTAGGATTATGTTGAACAAGTTGTTGTGCCATTTTATAAGCCTTTTGAATATTGCCTTGCTTGCGTTCGGAAAATACTTCTTTACTACTAAAATCAATAAGATTTGATTCTATTGGTTGTTCAATAAATGCAAACATTATGCCAATCCTTCTATAATCATGTTCGTAATTTCATTAATAAACTCTATGGATGTTGATTTAGGGATAATAGGGTTAATCTTGGTGAATTTATGTTTAGAGTCAAAATAAATATCCAATACTGCAATTTGCTCTCCTTTAGAAAAGGTATAACGAATATTCCACTGTTTTTCATCTGTATCTAAGATAGATATATTATGATTTTTCATAATATCCAGAATAAGATGATGGAATTCATTTAAGAAAGCTTGATTGAAAGTAATCTGTTGCTTAGTACTATCTTCCCTAATCTCCAATACAGGTAAATCAACAAGTTTTTCTAGCAAGTTACTTAGTGTTGAATTATGACTATCAAGTGGAATAATTCGAGTTAATATATTTTTAGCATTATAAAAAATCCTAAATTTTTCTATTTGATCCTCGTAACCTATAGTATAAATATCATGATATTGTTTGATTTCAATTTGTGTAATAAAAAAATTGGTATTAACTAACATTTTGATTACTTTATCAGCAATAAGTTTAGATATTCCCGTTAGTTTAGAACTATCAAATTTTGGCTGTGTTTCTTGATCTTGTATCATGACTTCTTCTTTTGGAGCTTTGGGCGGGGATAAAGGTGTGGTTTTAACACCAACGACTGTTATTCCAGCTCCTAATTTTTTCTTTGGCGGATTGATTAAATAGAGATTTTTAGCCGTCCTTGTGATTGCAGTATAAATCCAACGAAAATAGTCTCGGCTAAGTTGATTTTGATGGGTATCACATTTCACAAAAACATTATTCCATTCACTGCCTTGTGCTTTATGACAAGTGATCGCATATCCAAATTTAATTAGTAAAGCATTAAAATAAGAGTCTGAAAGTAGTGCATTTTTAAACTCTTCCTTATTTTTTTTATAACTTAATTCAGGGTGTCTTATGCAGAAATCAATATAAAGAGCTTTCTGTTCGTCAGATGATAAAGATGGAGAATCTGAATAAAGTACATTTTCAATAATTTTAGTTTTAATAAAAATTGGCTGACCATTTTCATTTTTAAAACCAACTTCAACATCTCTGAAAGATAAAGTAATTGGAGTTTCTTCAATGTTGCCTGATTTAAGTTTTTGTTTGAGTGTGATAATACGTTCTTCATTTTGCTCAGCAACTTGACGAACAAGTCCAAAGTCACCATTGTAAAGGCGTAGTTCTTCAATTTGTCGATTACGCAAAGACATTACTTTATCACCTTTGCAGATAGTCTCTTGATTTGGAAAAAAATATTGACGAACAGCTTTGTTATAACTTTGAACATCAGCATTTGAATAAGCTACGATAACAGACTCGCCATTAATCTGATGATTGCAGGTTTCAAGGTAATGTTTAATACTGTCTTTTTCTGAAACCTTATGAATATCGTTCGCATTTAAATCAAAATTTAGCTGATTAAATTCATTTTTATCTAAACTTTCTCTAATTTTTAAGGCATTTAGAATAACACCACTATCTGACTTCTGACGCACTACATCTGTTAATTCAAATTCATTTGTTTTGAGATTATATTTACTAAATAAATATTTTGAATTTAATGCAGGTGAAAAATTCATTCCTATTGGGGGAAGCTGTGCATTATCGCCAATAAAAATAAGTTTTTTATTATGATCATTTTGATCAATGTTAATATATTTAATGAGGTCATTTAATAATCTACCCGAACCAAAACGAATAAATTCACCGTCTGAATAAATATCAGAAATCATTGATGCTTCATCAACAATATAAACTGTATTAGAGCTATCTCCATTAGCTTTAAGGTTAGTATAGAATTTATAAGTATCAGGTTCATTTTCATCTTTATATTCAACAAGATCACCAAAATTATAAATTTTTGAATGTATCGTATTAGCCCCTTTTCCTGTTTTGTTAGCAAGCACTTTGGAGGCTTTACCTGTTGGTGCGGAAAGCATATATTGACAGCCAATAAGTTGCAAATAGTCTGTAAGTCCTTTAATAATAAAGGTTTTACCTGTACCAGCATACCCTCGTAACAGAAATACATTTTGTGTTCTATCTACCAAAAATTTTGCTAATTTATCGACTAATTGTTGCTGACCTTGTGTTAATTGATAGTCATTGTAGTAATCTTGCAATTTTAAATTCTGCAATGTTTTATATTGCTCTAAATCAATATTTTCTGCACTACGCTTATATTGAAATGCTTGTTTTTCTCTTTCTAACTCTAATTCAGTTTGAGATAGTTTTTCTTTTAATTTTTTATTTTCTAAAAAGATCTCTTGTTCTGTTTGATTAAGCTTTTCTAATTCTGTCTGTAAAGACAAAATTTCATTATTTAATGTTTCAATATTTTGGAAATATTTAATTGGCTGAATATAGTCAGGATAGGACGCTTGTGGATATTGTTGTAAGTAAAACCATTTTGCTAATAAATAGGACTCACGAATGAGTTCTAAAATTTCATTCTGGTTTAATTCAAAATGATCTCCATGGGCTGCTTTATTTCCTTTCATTCTCAGCAAATGCAACTTTTGTTGAATTTCAATTGGAATATTATCCACAAACACTGAATGTTTCATTCGATCTAGTAAGTTTTGATTCGGAAGAACATCAATGTGTAATTGATGGCATAAAATACCCACCATTTTTTCTGCAAAACATCTAAGTTTGATTAAAGAAGATTGCATATCAGAGTAAGCATAACTTTCTGCGCTTGTCGCAAAATTGCATAAACTGCTGTCAATTTGCTCTAATAACGTAAAATTTCCAAATTGCATAGATATTCACCCTAATTCACAACACTAGATATGAGTCACAGTATATCCTAATTTAACTCTAAGGCAACATGAAATAAGCTACTTTGTCATAGCTAGAATTAAATTCAACGAGCATTAAATCTACTGGCAGCGGAAATTTCGTATTTGTTCTAGAATCAGATAGATAGTAGGCTTGAGATAGTGAATAAGATAATCTAATTTTTTTGTTTATTTTTACTCATTGCTAATGTTCTTTACCAATGTTTATTATCTTATCGAAGATAGGATTATACATATTTTCTCCCTTTTATTAAATATTACGTTACTCTAGCATTTTAGTTATAAATTCATCTATTTCGGTTTCTAAATAGTCGATATAGTTAAAACTTGCATTTATTTTCTTTTGAAGATTTTTTATATATTTTTTAAATTTAAATTTTCTAATTAATAAAAAATTATTTTACATCAATGGTTTGGTAGTGTATTGTCTTTGTGTTATTATAGGTATATGTATTTTTTGTTTGGTGTAATTGAAATTTTCTTTTTGGTTTAATTGTTGATCGATGAATAAATATTTATAATTCTATATGTTATTGATGTAAATTGGATGTAAAAATATTTTAAATGTAATTCAAAGAGACTTTAAAGGTGTTCAAAAGCCTTTTTTTATTGTTATATAATAATTAGATTTTTTAATAAAGTCTCAATATCTCTCATTGATTTCATTATTAAAAACTCATCTAGTTAAATGCCGGAAAATCCTTTTATGATTTCATATAAAAATCGAGCATTTTTCTGGGAAAGAATTTATTGGAGAAGTTTGATTGGTTGTTTTTTTGAACTATTTGTTGTTGAATAGTTAAGTTTTTTATTCTTTTAGGGCGTATTTATCACAATTATAGCTATGTTTTGAAGAAAACATAATCTGCTATCTATATAATGGTCTGAGCCAAAATGAGCTGGAAATTTCATTAAAAAGAATATATGACCCGCATAGGGTAGATGCATAAAACAGATTCAGCTCTTCAAGATTTGTATATTTATATGTAATCGACTATTCTTTTTGAAAGATATCTGTATATTGTATCCCTATTTTAATAACATTCGAGGATAGTAAATTTTGGGGTATCTAATTGAATTTCTGAACTCAAAAAAATCTTTGTAAAACAAGGGAATTTTACATATACATATAATTCGGATGACGCTAGCCTTGAAAATATTCATTTCAAGGCTTTTTTATTGTTCTTTTGATACCTAATTCAAAGAAGGGAAGGCTTTATTTTTCGCCGCTTTTGTTGAGCCCTCCAACCATGCCTGATGGCCGTTTACAGGGGATTTGTCGGTATGAAGGAACTCATAAAGATCCTGCTTATATTTTTCCCAGTTCCTCTATCAAAAAATCCAAAAATACGCGTAAGCGGAGGTTGACGGCTTTATCGCTGTAATAAACAGCATTGAAAGGAAGGGGAGTATTGGAGGTTTGCTCAACAAGTAGGGGAATTAATTTTCCTTCAGCGATGTCGTTATCTACCAAAAAATCTGATAAACAAGCAATACCACAACCTGAAAGGCATAATGAGCGTAAGATTTCACCGCTACTGGCGGTAAAGTGCGGTGAGATTTTATAGGGATTTCCTTGAGCATCTGAAACCGCCCATGTATTTAGAGAACTAGGTTCAGTGAAGCCTAAACATTGATGGTTGGCAAGCTCTTCTGTAGATTGTGGCGTACCGTGTTTTTCCAAGTATTCTGGACTGGCGACTATGCGGAAGTGGCTATCAAACAGATGACGAGCACGCAGCCCTGAATCATCCAATTCTCCAGCTCGTAAGGCAATATCGACCTTGCGTTCAATCAGATTGATATAGCCTTCGGAAGAAACGAGCGAAAGTTGGATATGCGGATAGCGTTCGTTGAATTTCGCTGCCAATGGCACAAGCAGATGTAACACCATCGGCATAGCAGAATCTACTCGTAATCCACCTTGTGGTACTTCGTGCGCTGCCAACATTTCGGCTTCTGCCGCGGCCATTTCTTGTAGAATTTTCTGTACGCGACGAAAATATTGCGAACCTTCTTCTGTTAGTCTTAGCTGTCGCGTGGTGCGGTTGATTAGGTTCACGCCTAATTTTTCTTCTAGCCTTTTCACCACACGGCTTACCGCAGAATTTGCCATCGCTAGCTGCTCGGCTGCACGGCTGAAACTGCCATTTTCGACTACTTGTACAAATACCGTTAATTCTTCAGAAGTTGTTTTCATTTTATTGTTCTGTTTAACGCAAAAGAGTTTTTTTATTTTTGCACTTTTTAAGCATAAAGTAAAACAGCATAATAAAGCTCTCTTTGGGTTATTGTTTTAGGAGCAAAAAATGAATATTTTATTATTAGACGGTGGTAAAGATTTCGGACATTCACATGGTGAGTTAAATCACACACTTCACAAAAAAGCGAAAGAAGTTTTGACCGCACTTGGACACAATGTAAAAGAAACCGTGATTGATGCCGGCTATGATGTTGAAGCAGAAATCGAAAAATTCTTGTGGATGGATGCCGTGATTTGGCAGATGCCAGGTTGGTGGATGCACGAACCTTGGACAGTGAAAAAATACATAGACGAAGTATTAACCGCTGGACACGGCAAGCTTTACCACAGTGATGGCCGTCATCGTGTCAATCCGACAGAAGGCTACGGCACAGGTGGCTTGTTGCAAGGCAAAAAACACATGCTCTCACTTACCTGGAATGCGCCGATTGAAGCGTTCACCCGTGAAGGCGATTTCTTCGAAGGCAAAGGCGTAGATGCTGTGTACATGCCTTTCCACAAACTCAACGAGTTCATCGGCTTGACCCGTCTGCCAACATTCTTATGTAACGATGTGATTAAAAATCCACAAGTAGAACAATACTTAGCAGACTACCAAGCACATTTGGAAAAAGT
>ERZ824488.734-NODE-734-length-41254-cov-5.780262_pt1 | contig 41254 bp, 39 predicted proteins | sample MGYA00519936_ERZ824488 | MGnify/ENA primary metagenome ERZ824488 (study PRJEB31778, sample SAMEA3449153) | human gut metagenome | biome: human gut; feature: human-associated habitat; material: faeces | place: United Kingdom | collected 2010/2012 ... | reverse complement strand
GGTCATCAGCAAAATCAACCAGCAGTAATTTTCCCCATCCCCGCAAGCCTCCCCCATCCGGGGGAGGCCTGTGGAGGATAATTTGCAGTGAAATCACAGCGGCGTGCCGTTCGGGACGCCGCTGTGATTTTGTTAAATATTTTCTTTCGGTTGAAATAACGCCGCTTTCCATGTAAAATGAAAAGAGTAATTTCTTTCCGGAGGAACGCCATGATCAGCCTTTGCAGCGATTGGGAATTCACCCGCGAGTGGAGCGCCGGCTTTGCCCACGGCGAGGGACGCTTTCCGCTTGTCGATCTCCCGCACACGGCAGGGGAAGTGCCGCTGCACTATGCAAAGCCGGAGGACTATGCCGGCATCTGCGGTTACCGGCGGGGCCTCTCCGTGCCGCTCGAGTATCGCGGCAAGCGCCTCTTTATGCAGTTTGACGGCGCGGCGCATTTTGCCGAGGTATACCTGAACGGCGAAAAGCTCGCCGAGCATGCCTGCGGCTACACGGCCTTTCGCGTGGAGATCACGTCCGCCGTGCGCTACGGCATGGAAAACCGCCTCGCCGTGCGGCTCGACACGACCGAAAATCCCGCCGTGCCGCCGTTCGGCTTCGTGTTGGACTATCTCGCTTACGGCGGGCTGTACCGCGAGGTATGGCTCGATGTCCGCGGCGCGGACGTGATCGAGGACGTGTTCGTCACAACGCCGACGCTTACGCGCGCCGAGATCGCCCTTACCGTATCCGGCAGCGGCGCCCGCCGGCGCGTCACGCTGCTCGACGCCGCGGGCGCGGTCTGCGCCACAACGGAGGGTGACGATAATAAATATTATGTAAACTACTCAAACGCCCGCCCGTGGACGCTGGACGAGCCGGATCTCTACTCGATCCGCGCCGAGCTGCTTGATAAAAACGGCGCCGTGACCGACGAAAAGACGGTCCGCTTCGGCTTTCGCACGGCGGAATTTTGCCGCAGCGGGTTTTATCTCAACGGCGAGCGTGTGTTCCTCCGCGGCCTGGACCGTCACCAGTGCTATCCCTACATGGGCTACGCCGCGCCCGAGGCGCTCCAGCGCGAGGACGCGCGGATATTGAAGGAAGAGCTCTGCTGCACGGCGGTGCGCACGTCGCACTATCCGCAGAGCCAACACTTTATCGATGCGTGCGACGAGCTGGGGCTGCTCGTGTTCACCGAGCTTCCCGGCTGGCAGCACATCGGCGACGCGGCGTGGAAGCGCCGGTCGGTGGAGAATGTGCGCGAGATGGTGACGCAGTACCGCAATCATCCGTCCATCGTCCTCTGGGGCGTTCGCATCAACGAAAGTCTGGACGACGATGATTTCTACCGCGAGACGAATGCCCTGGCACATTCGCTCGACCCCTCCCGCCAGACCTCCGGCGTGCGCTATCTTGAAAAGAGCCATCTTTTGGAGGACGTATACGCCTATAACGACTTTTCCCACGACGGCACGGCACCCGGCGCAAAGAAGCGCAGCGCCGTGACGCCGGATATGGATAAGCCCTATCTCATTTCCGAGTGCAACGGCCACATGTTCCCGACGAAGTCCTTCGACCCGTGGGAAAAGCGGCAGGAGCACGCGCTGCGCCATGCGCGCGTGCAGAACGCCGCCGCGTCCGACGGCGAGATCTCCGGCTGCTTCGGCTGGGTGATGTTTGATTATCCGACGCACAAGGACTTCGGCTCGGGCGACCGCGTGTGCTACCACGGCGTGATGGACGCCTTCCGCAACCCGAAGCTCGCCGCGGCGCTCTATGCCTCGCAGGGGGACAAGACGCCGGTGCTTGAGATTGGCTCGCCGATGGATATCGGCGATTATCCCGCGGGAAACATCGGTGATATCTGGGCGTTTACGAACGCCGAGGAGGTCGCGCTTTATAAGAATGACCGGTTCGTCGCCTCATTCCGCACAAAGGGCTGGGACGGTCTGCCGCACGGCCCTGTGGCGATCGACGATACGATCGGCGAGCTGCTCGAAACGCAGGAGCATTTCCCGCACGACAAGGCGGAGCTGCTGCGAAAATGCCTTGTTTCCGCCGGAAAGAACGGTCTGGCCGGGATGCCGGTCGCGGACAAGGCGCGCATGGCGTGGGCCATGGCGCGCTACAAGCTCACGATGGACGACGGCGTGGCGCTCTTCGGAAAGTACGTCGGCAACTGGGGCGGCGCGGCGACGCGCTGGCGCTTTGATGCCCGTACCGGCGGCAAGACCGTTGCGAGCGTGACGCGCGCCTCGGGCGCGGCGCTGCACATGGAAGTGCGCGTGAGCAAAACGGCGCTTTGCGAAGGGGATACCTGGGACGCCGCCGCGGTGCGCGTCCGCATTCTCGATGAGCACGGCACCCCGGCCCCCTATGCGCAGCTCCCGGTGCGGTTCTCGCTTACGGGCGCGGCGGCGCTCATCGGGCCCGACACCGTGACTGCCGAGGGAGGTATGACCGGTACCTATGTGCGCACCACGGGCGAGAGCGGGGAGGCCGTTCTCCGCATTTCCGCCCCCGGTTTGCCGGAGGAAGAGGTGCGCTTCTCGATACAAGGACAAAACGTCGAACAGGAGTGAAGAATATGGAACTCTTATGGCGCGTGGAACTGGAAAACGGCGCGACTGTCACCGGCAGCACGCTGATGCAGCCGGGAGAGAACCGCATCGTCTGCGACCTTCCGGACGATACGCTTAAAAGCGTGACCGGCGCGATGCTCTGGGATACGGAGCCGGGCGAGCGCATTTTCATCAACGGCTTTCAGAGCTGGACGTACTCGCCGGAGTGCGGTGCGAAGGACCGCACCCCCTCCTTTGCAAGTCCGCTCGCGCGCTTCAAGCCGCTGGGACTGGAGCGCTACGGCGATTACTATTTCACCGATTACCCGGAAACGCCGGGCGTGACGCACGGCGAATCCTATGCCTACTGGCGGCGCGGCGAGCATTTCCGGCTGCTCGGCTCGCTCGATGAATCGAGCGGCTACACCATGATCCGCTATGACGCCAACGCCGGGAAGCTCACGCTCTCGCGCGACTGCTGCGGCGTACGCTGCAACGGAGAGTTCCATGTTTTTGATCTCTTCTATGCCGAGGGCGCGGAGAAGGAGGTCTACGACGGCTGGTTTGCCGCCATGGGTCTGCCGAAAAAGCCCGCAGAGCGCATTGCCGGGTATTCGAGCTGGTACAACCGCTATCAGGATATCGACGAGAAATGCATCCTCTCCGATCTCTCCGGCTGTGCCGGGGTTCTCTCCGAGGGCGATGTATTCCAGATCGACGATGGCTGGGAGCCCGCCGTGGGCGACTGGCTGACGACGGACGCGAAGAAATTCCCGAAGGGATTGCGCGGCACGGCGGACAGGATCCATGAAAATGGCTTTCGCGCGGGTCTCTGGCTCTCGCCGTTCGTCTGCCAGAAGGATTCGGAGATCTTCCGGCGGCACAAGGACTGGCTGCTGCGCGTAGACGGCAAGCCGTGGTACTGCGGCATGAACTGGGGCGGTTTCTATGCGATCGACTTTGACCATCCGCAGGCCGCGCAGTACCTGCGCGACGTGTTCCGCCGCGTGTTCACCGACTGGGGCTTCGATCTTGTGAAGCTCGATTTCCTCTATGCCGCCGCGCCGGTCAATCTCCCGACGGAGAGCCGCGCAAAGCGCATGCGCCGCGCGATGGGTTTCCTGCGCGAGATGTGCGGCGAGCATCTCATCATCGGCTGCGGCGCGCCGCTCATGCCTGCGTTCGGGCTTGTGGACTACTGCCGCATCGGGTGCGATGTGGGGCTCGATTGGGACGGCTCGTTCATTATGAAAATGGCGCACCGCGAGCGCATCTCCACAAAGCATTCGCTGGAAAATACGCTCTTCCGCCGCGGTTTGAACGGCCGCGCTTTCGGGAACGATCCGGATGTGTTCTTCCTCCGCAGCGACAATCTCAAGCTCTCCGGCGGGCAGAAAACGATGCTTGCGCGCGCCGACGCGCTGCTCGGGAGCGTGTTCTTCACCTCCGACGACATGAACGCCTATGACGAGGAAAAGCGCGAGACCTACCGCGAGCTGCGCCGGCTGCTGGACGCCGAAAACGTGCGTGTACGCATGGACGGCATGCCGCGCATTGAATATACGCTCGACGGCGAGGAGCAGCGTCTCGCGCTGCCGTTCCTTACAGCCGATATGTGATACCCTGAAAGGAGGGAATTTTATGGAAGAAAGACGGGAAACGAATCCCCGCGTAAACTTCCTTATCAACATTGCGTACTGGGCGGTGATCGTTGCGATCATCTTCCTGGTGTTCAAGTACCTCATCAACATAATGATGCCGATCTTCCTCGCGTTCATTTTCGCGGCGGTCGTGCGTCCGATCTCCCGCGCGTTGAGCCGGGAAACGCGCTATGTCCGCGGCAAGGACGGGAACAAGGTCCTCGTGAAGCGGAAATTCCATATGAACCGCAATGTGGCCGGCATCATCAGCGTGCTTGTGCTGTTCATCGTCGTCGGCGGCCTTCTGACGCTCATCGTCGTCCGCCTGACCGATACGATCGTGGATTTCGTGTCGTTCGCGCCGACGTTTTATGAACAGAGCGTCCTCCCCGGCATCACAAAGCTCTATAACTGGGTGCTGGAGGTAGGCGAACGGTTCGATGTGTCCATCATGGACGCTATTGAGCAGGCCCTGCCCGGCATGATCTCCAATCTCGGCAGCGCGGTCACCAACCTCTCCGGCAAGATCGTCAGCGGCATCACCGGCATTGCGAGCCGCCTGCCGAGCATATTGCTCAACAGCATCATCTGCCTGATCGCCACGGTCTTTATTTCCGTGGACTTTGACCGCATCAGGCTCTTCATTCGGAAAAACCTGCCCGAAAAACCGCTGCGCGTTGCGGTGAATGTCAAGAACTCGTTCCTTGAGATGATCTGGCAGTTCATCAAGTCCTATGCCATCATCTTCTGCATCACCGTGGCGGAGATCACCGTTGGCCTTCTGATCGTCGGCGTGGGGAACCCGCTGCTTTTCGGTATCCTCATCGGCATTTTTGATGCGCTGCCCATCGTCGGCAGCGGCATGATCCTTCTTCCGTGGTCGATCATCACGCTTCTCACCGGCAACACGATGCGCGGTCTCGGCATCCTCATCATCTATGCCGTCGTTGTAATCGCGCGCCAGATCATTGAGCCGAAGATCGTCGGCAAGCACGTCGGTCTGCGCCCGATCGTAACGCTCACGTGCATGTACGCCGGTTCCAAGCTCTTCGGCGGTCTTATCGGTCTTTTTGGTCTGCCGATCACTGCCGCCATTATCATGGATCTCAACTCGAGCGGTATTTTCCATATCTTCAACTCCGTGGGGGATGACCTGAACGACGGGGACGAAACGGGAAGCGGCGAAGCGGAAACAGGCGAAGCCGGAACGGACGGAGAGAAAAACGCATGACGATCAATATTTTGGCCATTGGCGACGTTGTCGGACAGACCGGCCTCGCCTTTCTCAAGGAGCATTTAAAGCCGCTCCAGAAGCTCAAGGGCGTTTCCTTCACCGTTGTGAACGGGGAAAACGCCAACGTTGTCGGCATCACGCCCGCGCAGGCGGACGCCATTCTCGCCGCCGGAGCGGACGTTGTGACGCTCGGCAACCACACATGGACGCGCTGGGAACTGCAGCCGTATCTCGACGAGAAGGCGCGCATCCTGCGCCCGGCCAATTACGCCCCGCAGTGCCCCGGCCGGGGCGACGCGACGTATACAACGCCGTTCGGCCCCATCCGCGTCATCAATCTTCTGGGGCGGTTTTCTCTCGATACGAACACCGATAACCCGTTCCCGACGGTGGACGCGCTGCTCGCGGAAAATCAGACGCGCATGGTGCTCGTTGATATGCACGCCGAGGCGACGAGCGAAAAGCTCGCCATGGGCTGGTTTCTCGATGGGCGCGTCTCCGCCGTGTGGGGCACGCATACGCATGTCCAGACCTCGGACGCGCGGGTTTTACCGCGCGGCACGGGATACATTTCCGATCTCGGCATGACGGGGCCGAGCGAATCGGTGCTCGGCATCGCGCCGGAGCAGTCCATCCGCAAATTCCTCGGCGATCCCCCGCGCCGGTACGAGCAGGCGAAGGGCCCCGGAAAGCTCGAGGGCGCAGTCTTCACCGTCGATACCGAAACCGGCGCATGCACCGCGGTCGAAGCGATCCGCATAACGCCATGATCCGGATCATTCATGCGGCCGATCTGCATCTCGATTCCCCCTTTGAATCGCTCGACGCGGAAAAGGCGTCCGTCCGCCGCAGCGAGCAGAGAGCGCTTTTGGAGCGCATCGCGGCGGAGGTAAACCAGCGAAATGCCGATCTCCTGTTCCTTGCCGGAGATCTTCTGGACAGCGGCAGCGCCTACGCCGAGACCGGCGAGGCGCTGCTTGCCGCGCTCGGAAAGGTGCGCGTCCCCGTATTTATCGCGCCGGGAAACCATGACTGGTACTCCCGGCGCTCGCCGTATGCGCTCCTGCCCTTCCCGGATAACGTCCATATCTTCCGCATGCCCCATTTGGAGAGCGTTTGCCTGCCCGAGCTCGGCGCGCGCGTCTGGGGCGCGGGGTATACGTCGCCCTCGTGCGAGGCGCTTCTGCGCGGCTTTCATGCCCCGGCGGAGGAGGGCGTAACGCAGCTTCTGGTGCTGCATGCCGAGCCGGGCCGCGCCGGCTCGCCGTACTGCCCGGTGACGGAGGAGGAGCTCTCGCAAAGCGGCATGCGATATGCCGCGCTCGGTCATATCCATCTGGGGAGCGGGCTGCGCCGTGCCGGAAGCTGCTTTTATGCCTGGCCGGGCTGTCCGGAGGGGCGCGGCTTTGACGAGTGCGGCGAAAAGGGGATTTTGCAGATCGATATTGACGGCGAAACGGTGAAAGCCGGTTTCATCCCGACCGCTGCGCGCCGGTATGAAAAGCTGCGCGTAGAGCCGGGGGCGGATGCTCTCGCCGCGATCCGCGCCGCGCTGCCAAAAGACACGGCGGACGATGTATATAAGATCATCCTGACCGGCGAGAGTTTTGCCGCGCCGGATCTTGCCTATCTCTGGCAGGCGCTGGAACGGGATTTCTTCGCGCTCACGTTCTCAGACGAAACGGTACCGCCGCGCGATCTCTGGCGGCGCGCCGGGGAGGACAGCCTCGCCGGGCGGTTTCTGCGCCGGATGCAGCGGCGCATCGAAGCCGCGCAGACCGAAGAGGAAAAGAAATTGCTCCTGCGCGCCGTGCGCTGCGGCATTGCCGCGCTCGAAGGTTGGGAGGTGCGGCTGTGATCGTGCGGAAAATGACGGCGAGCTTCGGCGTGCTGCAAAACCGCACGCTTGAGCTGTCACCGGGGCTGAATATCATTGAAGCGCCCAACGAATACGGAAAAACAACGTGGTGCGCGTTTCTGCGCGCCATGCTCTACGGCATCGACACCGCCCAGCGCGGCCGCGCCGGAAAAAAGCCGGACAAGGTGCTGTACGCTCCGTGGAGCGGTTCCCCGATGGCGGGGACGATGGAGATCACATTCGGCGGGAAGGACATTACCCTTTCGCGCTCGACGCGCATTCCCTCGGCGCCCATGCGTGTCTTTTCCGCTGTGTATTCCCGCTCCGGTCAGCCGGTTCTCGATCTTACCGGAGAGAATGCCGGAGAAACGCTCACCGGCGCGTCACTGCCGGTATTTGAGCGCACGGCGTTCATTGGCCCGGCGGGGCTCGGCGTGCAGCAGGGCGCGGAGCTTGAAAAGAAGATCGCCTCGCTTGTCACGGCAGGGGAGGAGAGCGGCTCGTTTTCGGAGGCGGAGGCGCGGCTGCGCACCCTGCAGCGAAAGTGCCGTTACCGTACCGGCGGCCGCCTGCCGGAGCTGGAAGCGGAAATGGTGGCGGTGAGGGAAAAGCTCGCCGCTATCGATAAAACTGCCGAGGAGCTTGCGCGCGCGGAGGAACTGGCAGAAAACGCCCGGCTCCACAGCGCAAATGCCCAGAAAAATTTCGCCGGAGTGCAGGAAAAGCGGCGCGCCGATGCGATGGCGCAGCTCGAAGCCTGCCGTGCGGCGCGTGAAAAGGCCGTAAGCGAGGCCGCGCGGCGTGAGCAGGCGTCTGCCGCGGCAGACGAGGCGCTTCGCGCCGGGATCCTCCGCGGCGCAGAGCCGGACGAAACGGCGGAAAACCGAGCCTTTGACGACGAACGGCGGGCGAAAAAAGCCGAGCGCGCGGCAAGCGCACCCGGCATAGGACGGTGGGTATGGATACTGCTTGTGCTTCTTGCCGGCGGCTTCGCTGCCGCGGGATTTTTCCGCAGCGTGTTTTGGATCGGTGCTGCCGCGGCGCTTCTCGCGCTCGCGGCGGTGGGGATCGTATCGGCGTTCCGTTCGCGTGACCGTGCCGATGCCAACCGGATGCTCCATGAGATACTGGACCGGTACGGCGCCGAAGCGCCGGAGGATATTCCGGAACGGTTCGATGAGTATTACGCGCAATGGGAAGAGGCCGACGCGCTCGCCCGTGCGGCGGAGGAAGAGCGCGAATACGCCCGGAGCCTTGCCGAAAAGGAGCTGCGGCTCCATCAGGAACTCACGGCGATCCTCGGCGGCGACGCCGCGCCGCTCCGCCAGATGTCGGAAAACGAAAAGAAGGAGCAGCTTCTCCGCGAGGAGACGGCCCGCCTGCGCGGACGGCTTGATACGCTTGGCGATCCGCTGGTCTGGAAAACCCGCCTGCGTGAGCTGGAAGCGGAACACGAACGTGTGGAATTTGAGCTGGAGGCACTGACCGCCGCGCTCGACGAGCTGGCGCTTGCCGATGAGGAGATGCGCTCGGAGTTTTCCCCGGCGCTGGCAAAAAGCGCCGCGTCGGTGCTCTCCCGGCTGACCGGCGGAGCGTATACGGAGCTCACGCTCGACCGCGAGCTGAATGCGCTTGTCCGCTGCGCCGGGGAACCGGTGCTCCATGAGAGCGCCTTCCTCAGCCGGGGGACAGCCGATCAGCTGTATCTGGCGCTGCGGCTCGCGCTGTGCGATATGCTTCTCGGCGGAGAGGATCCCTGCCCGATCGTGCTCGATGACGCGCTCATCAACTTTGACGATGCGCGCATGGGCCATGCGCTCGACTATCTCGCCGAGATGGCGCAGCACCGGCAGATACTGCTCTTTTCCTGCCACAGCCGCGAAAAGCGGTATATACAAACAAAAAATGAGGACTGATGCGGAATGCATCAGTCCTCATTTTCTGTATCGGATTTTTCTTCGGTTTCCACGGCGCTGTCGGTAATGACGCGGATCACATCGTTCCGCACGGAGGCAAAACCGCCGTGCACCACGGTGTGAAACACGGCCTCGCCGTGCAGCAGCGCGTCCGCCGGGCCGTCGCCCAGCGCGAGCACCGCCGGAAGATGGCCGCGGTGAAAGCCGACCTGGCCGCCCCCGTGTCCGGTCTCATCATCGCAGACCGTGAGGTGTACGCTGTCGCAGTGAACGTCAACGGCCTCGCCGTGCGGCGTGAGAACAATGAGCTCAAGCGGTGCGGTGGAATCGTTTGTTTTTCCGGTCATGCCGTTATCCCACCCTTTCAGCGGCCCTTGGCGTATACGTCCTCAATGGAACCTGCCATGAGGAAGTTCTGCTCCGGGATGTTGTCGCAGTCGCCGCCGAGAATGGCTTCAAAGCCCTTGATCGTGTCCTCAATGTGCACGAACTTGCCGGGCATGCCGGTGAAGCTCTCCGCCACATGGAACGGCTGGGACATAAAGCGCTGCACGCGGCGCGCGCGGGAAACGGTTTTCCGATCCTCCGGGGAGAGCTCGTCCATGCCGAGAATGGCAATGATATCCTGCAGCTCATTGTAGCGCTGCAGTACGCGCTGCACTTCCTTGGCGGTCTGGTAATGCCGTTTGCCGACGATGTCGGGCGTGAGCATGCGCGACGAGGATTCCAGCGGCGCGACGGCGGGGTAGATGCCGAGCTCGACGATGCTGCGCGAAAGGACGGTCGTGGCGTCCAGATGGGAGAACGCAGTCGCCGGGGCGGGGTCGGTGAGGTCATCCGCGGGGACGTAGATCGCCTGCACCGAGGTGATCGAGCCGTTCTTCGTGGAAACGATACGCTCCTGCAGCATGCCCATTTCAGAGGCCAGCGTCGGCTGATAGCCGACGGCGGAGGGCACACGCCCGAGCAGCGCGGAGACCTCGCTGCCAGCCTGCGTAAAGCGGAAGATGTTATCGATGAAGAGCAGCACGTCCTTGTGGGAGTGCTCGCGGAAGTATTCGGCGATCGTGAGGCCGGCGAGCGGAACACGCAGACGCGCGCCCGCGGTCTCGTTCATCTGGCCGAAGACGAGCGCGGTCTTGTCGATAACGCCGGACTCCTTCATTTCGTTCCAGAGGTCGTTGCCCTCGCGGGAGCGCTCGCCGACACCGGCAAACACGGAGTACCCGTTGTGCTCAAAGGCGATGTTTCGGATCAGCTCTTCGATGAGGACGGTCTTGCCGACGCCGGCGCCGCCGAAAAGACCGATCTTGCCGCCCTTGGCATATGGCGTCATCAGATCGATGACCTTGATGCCGGTTTCCAGCACCTCCCCGGCGGGGACAACGTCGATAAAGTCCGGCGCGCGGTGGTGGATCGGCCAGCGGTCGGCGGCGGGGATCGGGCCGGCGCGGTCGATCGGCTCGCCGGTGACGTTGATCATGCGGCCAAGCATTCCCTCGCTTGCCGGAACGGAGATCGGTGCGCCGGTATCCACGGCTTCCATGCCGCGGGACATGCCGTCCGTCGGGCGCATGGAGATGCAGCGCACCTCGCCGTTTCCGAGCTGCTGCAGGCATTCAAGCACATGAACGCTGCCGTTGATGGTGACCTCGACGGCGTGGAAAATATCCGGGACGCTGCTGTGTTCCGGGAAATGCACGTCCACAACGGGGCCGCTGATGCGAGATATGGTACCAATATTTCCGGCGGACATAAGCTATTCTCCTTGCTGCAGATTGCCGGAGGCGATCTCGATGACGCTGGCGGTGACGTCCGCCTGTCTCCGGCGATTGATGGTGGTTTCCAGTTTGGCGGCGGATTCCGTCGCGCTGTCGCAGGCGGAACGCATCGCCATGAGCGTGGCGGCCTGCGCGCCGGAGGCGTTGTCGAGCGCCGCGGCAAATACTTCGTTGTTCAGACAGGTGAGCGCGAGCCGTGCGCCGATGGCGGCGGGACTCGGCAGATACAAAATGCCATCCGGGTTCGCGGTCTTATGCGACTCCGGGTCGGGCAGGATCTGCCGGTCGGTCGGCTCCTGCGAGAGCATGTTGCGGTAGCTCTGGTAAATGAGCCGCACGCGGTTCACCGCGCCCGTGGTATAGAGCTTTTTCAGATGCTCGCAGAGCGCGTGCGTCTCTTCGTAATCCGGCACATCGGAGAGAATGAACTCCTCATAGGCGAGCGAGCGCTCGCGAAGATATGCGCTCGCCTTGCGGCTGCACGAAATGATGTGCGGCGCTTCGTCCTCGGCGGCGAGCACCCGGTCCATGAAGCGGAAAAGCTCGGCGTTGAAGCCGCCGCAAAGCCCGCGGTTGCTGCCGAACAGAACAAGACAGTTCTTCGGCGCGATCCTGTCCGCTTCGCGGCAGATCCCGAACCGGCCGAGCAGCGAGAGCATGTCGGCGCTGCCGCCGGCATAGGGGGTGAACTCCTCGCGGACCTTGCTCACGCGCGAGTACTTGATCGTGGCGGCGGTGCGCATCGCCTCGGCGAGCTGACCGGTGGCGCGGATGCTTTTCAGCCGCTTTCTGAGCTGCTGCAGTCCTGCCATCAGAGCGCCTCCGCAAACGCGGTGAGCGCGGCATGGAGCGCGGCTCTGGTATCGTCGTCGAGCTTTCTGCCGGTTTTGAGCGTTTCGGTGAGAGCCGGCTCCTTCGTGATGAACCACGAGAAGAGCTGGGATGAGAAGTCGTTGAGATCATCCGCTTCCACCTTGTCGGCGTAGCCGCCGGACACGGCGAAGATGAGCAGCGCCTGCTGCCAGTCGTGAAGGGGAGTGAAGCGGTCCTGCCGGAGAGCGGCCATCATCTTGGCACCCGAGGCAAGCGTTTTGCGCGTCGTCTCGTCCAGATCGGAGCCGAACTGCGTAAAGGAGGCGAGCTCGCGGTACTGGGCAAGACCCGTGCGCAGCGAGGAGGCGACCTGCTTCATGAGCTTCGTCTGCGCTGCGCCGCCGACACGCGAGACCGAAAGACCGACGTTGACCGCCGGGCGCTGGCCCTCGTTGAAGAGGTCAGTTTCGAGGAAGATCTGGCCGTCGGTGATGGAAATGACGTTCGTCGGGATGTAAGCGGAGATATCGCCCGCCTGCGTCTCGATGACGGGCAGCGCCGTGACGCTGCCGCCGCCGGCCTCGGCGTTGATGCGCGCGGCACGTTCAAGCAGACGGGAATGCAGATAGAAGATATCGCCGGGGTACGCTTCGCGTCCGGAAGGACGGTGCAGCAGCAGGGAGATCTCGCGGTACGCTACGGCGTGCTTGGAGAGATCGTCGTACACGATCAGCACATCGCGGCCCTTGTACATGAAATACTCGCTCATCGCCGCGCCGGCAAACGGCGCGATGTACTGAAGCGACGCGGAATCGGACGCCGTGGCGCACACGATCGTCGTATACTCCATCGCACCGGCGGCTTCCAGCCGCGCGGCGATCTCCGCAACGGTGGCGCGCTTCTGGCCGATGGCAACATAGATGCAGAGCACATTCTGCCCCTTCTGGGCGAGAATGGCGTCGATAGCGATGGCGGTTTTGCCGGTCTGACGGTCGCCGATGATGAGCTCACGCTGACCACGGCCAATGGGCACGAGTGCGTCGATCGCCTTGATGCCGGTGTGCAGCGGCACGGAGACCGACTGCCGGTCGGGAATGGCGGGCGCCTGGAATTCGATGGGCCGGGTCTCGGTGCTCCAGATGCGGCCCCGGCCGTCGATGGGCTTGCCGAGCGCGTCCACAACGCGGCCGAGCATCGCCTCGCCGACGGGCACGCTTGCCATCTTGTTCAGACGGCGCACGCGGCTGTAGCTGTCCACATGGTCGTAGCGGCCAAAGATGATGCAGCCGACGCGGTCGGCCTGAATGTCCATGACCATGCCGCGCTCGCCGTTGACGAACTCGACCAGCTCGCCGTACATGATGTCGGCGAGACCGTCCATCCAGCAGATGCCGTCCGACACGCTGAGCACGCGGCCGACCTGGAACACGTCGATGCCGAGCTTCATATGGCGCACAGCGTCGAGCATACCGGCGCGGATGGAATCCGCGTCCGTCTCCGTGAGAGGCCGGTCGTTGAGCGCTTTGCCGAGACGGTAGAGCTTGTTGGAGATGGTGTAATCGTAGATCGTATCGCCGATGCGGAGCTGCAGCCCGCCGATCAGCTCTTCCTTTTGCCGCACCCAGTAGGAGATCTTCCCTCCGGCGGCGGCGACGAGCGCTTCGGCACGCTTGCGCACCTTCTCGACGGTCTCGTCGGGAAGCACGGCGGCGGAGGTGAGCGTCACATACAGCACGCCCTTGCGGGAGATGTAGGAAACGTCGCCGGGCGTCAGATGGATCTGCGCGAGGATCTGCTCGACTGCCGCGTTCTGACGGGCAAGCTTGGAAGCCTGATATTCCGCCGAGCGCATGTGCTGCTCGGCGAGAGTGAGGACCTGCTCAATGATCTGCGCGCGGGTCGTAAAGAGCATTTCGCGGCGCTGGTCGGCGGCGTCCGCCTCATACTGCGTATCGAGCTCTGCAAGAGCGGCCTTTCCGTCCTTTTCCGCCGCGGCAAGCTCGGACTTGAGCGCCGTGTCGTCCGGCGCGGGCATCTCCGGCAGCGGCTCGGGAGCGAACGGCGTTTCCGCTTCGTCCAGCTCACGCGTGATCTTCTCCCGGCGGGAGCGGAAGATCTTCACGATGGATTTTCGTCCGACGAGATAGATGAGCCCCGCAAGGATCAGAAGATTGATAACGGCATATACAAAACGCATAATCATTTCGTCCTGTTCGTAGTAGCATTCGTATGCTCACCGGCGGTGAGATGCTCTATGTCGGCATACGGCGCCGCGATCGTTTCCGCATCCACGGCAGAGTGGCGATCGTCCTGCCAGTGCTGCAGATGGTTCACGAGATCAAGCGCCAGATCGGAGAGCTGCGGTTCCAGCTCGCGGGTGATGCGTTCGGATTCTTCGGCGAGCGCGGCGCGGTTTTCTGCGAGCCGCTGCGCGGCCTCGGCGCGCTTTTGCGTCGTTTCGCGGCGCAGTTCCTCCTGCGCTTGCTCGAGCGCCTCCGCGCCGGACTGACGCAGCTGCGCTTCCTGTGCAGCGCGCTCGTCGGCAAGGCGGCGCGCTTCCGCTTCGTATTCCGTGCGTGCGTCCTCCTTCGCCTTGCGCGCGGCCTCAATCTTCGCATTGCGCGTATCCATAAAGGTCAGCATCGGCTGAAAGAGCAGTTTTTTCAGAATGAGCATCAGCGCGAAAAAGCATAGAACCGTCCATACGATGAGAGATGGTTCGATCGTCATAGCTGCGCGCCTCTCAGACCTTGGCGACGAGCATAAAGGCGATCAGCAGGCCGTAAATGGTGAGAGCCTCCATCATGGCCATCGAGATGATGAGCGAGGAGCGGATCTCGCCGGCGGCGTCGGGCTGGCGGGCAATGCTCTCCATGGCGGCGGCGGCGGTCTTGCCCTGTCCCAAAGCGGGACCTATGGTGCTGAAGGCGATGGAAATGGCGGCGGCAATAGCAATGATGGCGGAATCGGTCATGGTAGTATATCTCCTTACAAAAATATTCTTTATTCTTTTGCTTTTAAGAGACGTGCCGTTATTCGGTGGCCTCCTGCAGATAAATGGAAACGAGCGTCGTGAAAACGATGGCCTGCAGCGCGCAGAAGAGCAGCGAGAGCACCATCATCACGATCGGCGCGCCGATGGGCAAAATCTCATAGAGCTGTTCCGTGACGGTCTCTTCGCCGAAGATATTGCCGAACAGACGCAGCGCCAGCGACGCGGGCTTGATGAACTCATCCAGAAGGAGCAGCGGCAGCATGATCGCGATGGGGGAAATAAAGCGCTTGAGATAGCCGAGAAAGCCGCGCGCATGGATGCTTGAGCCCTGCAGGTAGAAAAACGTGATGATGCTGAGACCAAGCGTTACCGAAAGCGACGAGGTCGGCGCTTTCCAGTAGTCCGTCAGACCCGCGCCGGGGATGAGCCCGGTGTAGTTGCCGAAAATGATGAAAATGAAGAGCGAGCCGAGAAACAGAAAGTGTTTTCGGGACTCTTTTTTTCCGAGAATACCGGCAAAGTAGTTGTCGAGGTATTCAACGCCCGTCTCGATCACATTCTGGAATTTGCCGGGCCGCTCGCGCATATGGCGCGTGGCGAGCAGCGAGATCACGGTGACGGCGGCCAGAATGACCCACATGCCGATCACCTCGCCGGTCACATCCAGAATTCCGAAAATCGGGATCACAACACGGGATTCACCCATTGAGATCTTCTCCCTTCTTATCCGCCGCGGCGGATTTGGACTTTTTATCGTTGCGCCGTGCCAGAAGCATGGCAAAAACCATGGAAAGAGCGGTCAGACCGAGCGCCGCGCCGACGAGCGGCGCCGTAACGTCCCAGCCGAGAGCGCGCGAACCAAAGAAAACCAGAACAAGATAGGCAACATTGAACAGCTGCCGTACTGCGGAGAACGAAGCGAAAGCCGCAGGCTTTTTGTCCAGCAGCCGGGCGGAGAGCAGGGCGTTGAGACCGGCAACGACGGCGCCGCCGAGAAAGGTGAGCAGCCCCTGCACAATAGGTTGATCCATGAATTTTCCTCACATTACATAAGAAGACATTTAAAAACCAAATCGTATTATAGCACACGAAAGCGGAAATGAAATAGATAAAATATAGAAAGAATCAATCAAAAGAACATCATTCTTCGCCATAAAGCAATATAAAGCTCTCGTAGTGATCCTCGGTATAATAGATAAGCCCGTCATTGGAGTATACGATGCGCTTCGCTCCGCGCGAGGCGGCGTGCAGCGTGTCGATATCGCACTCATGGTACTCCCGCCCGGGCGTGTCCGGCAGAAGTCCTTCGTAGTTTCCGAACCGGTCGCCGCCGATGCATTTGCCGTCGGCGTAATCGTCCAGCCCGCCGCCGTTCCAGCCGAGCGCGCGGGCATCTTTCTTGGTGATGAAGTTCTGCGGCAGATGACCGTAGAGATGCAGATAGAGCGCCACATCCTCCGCCGAGGTATACTCCCCGCCCTCGTCGAGCGCAGCCGGGGAGGACTTGTCCGACTCGCCCGGAGAGACGGCGTCCGCTTCGGCATCCGACGGGGCGTCTGCCGCGGGGACGGCGTCCGCAGCGGGGGCGGCAGTGCAGGACGGCACGTCCGGCGCAGCGCCGCCGCAGCCGGAAAGAACGGAAAAGACGAGCAGCAGTGCGAGCAGAGCGCCGGTGAGACGAGTAAAACGACGCATAAATTAACCCCCGATTTTTGCCGACAGATGTCATATGTAATGTAGCATAGCGACGACGAAAAAGCAATTGACAGAATGACACGAAATCTGTTATATTTACTTCACACGAAAATATTCTCGCAAGAGAATATAACGAGAGGAGAATATCCATGAAAAAAACACTTGCCCTGCTTCTTGCACTGGTGATGCTGTTCAGCCTTGCCGCGTGCGGCGCGGCGGAACCGGCTCCCGCGGAGCCCGCACCCGCGGCGACGGAAGAGCCTGCTGCAACGGAAGCCCCGGCGGAAGAGCCCGCCGAAGAGCCCGCTGCCGAAACGGTCATGTTCACCGATTCGTGCGGACGCGAAGTTGAGCTGCCCGCCAACATCACGAAGATCGCTCCCAGCGGCACGGTCGCTACGATGATCCTTGCGGCGTTCGCGCCCGAAGAGCTCGTCTGCGTCGGTACCACGGTGAGCGAAAATCAGATCCCGTATCTTTATGACGGCATCGCCGATCTGCCTGTGACCGGCCAGCTGTACGGCGGCAAGGCCACGCTGAATCTTGAAGAGCTTCTCGCCACCGGCGCGGAGGTCATCATCGACCTCGGCGATTTCAAAAAGTTCATTGCGGACGATCTGACAGCGCTTCAGGAGCAGACCGGTCTGCCCTGCGTCTTCATTGAAGCCGATCTTGCCCACTTGGCGGACGCCTTCCGCATGCTCGGCACCATTCTCGGCAAGGAAGAGCGCGGCGAAGAGCTTGCCAAGCTCGTTGAGGAGACCATGACCATGGCCGCCGAAAACAGCGCGAAGATCACGGAGGATCAGCAGCTCTCCGTGCTCTACAGCTCCGGCAGTGATCCACTCGGCACGAACGCCGAGGGCTCTTCTCAGGCGCAGGCGCTCGGTATTGTCGGCGCGAAGAACGCCGTTGTGCTCGAGGATGTCAGCAACAAGGGCGGCGGCAACATGATCAACATGGAGCAGCTCTACAACTTTGATCCCGATGTCGTTCTTGTGACCGACGCCGCGGCTCTGGAGATCATTGAGACCGAGGCCGCGTGGCAGGAGCTGCGCGCCGTGAAGGACGGCAGGGTCTACACCGTGCCGTGCGATCCCTACTGCTGGCTGTCCGCGCCCCCGTCCATGAACATGATCCTCGGTGTGTGGTGGCTCGGCAATCTGCTGTACCCGGAGGTCTATGACTACGACATGACCGCCAAGGCGCAGGAGATCTATAAGGTGTTCTGGAACTACGACCTGACCGCGGAAGAAGCCGCGGCCATGCTGGGCTAAAGCCTTCAAACAACCCACGCTTCGCTGGGGGAGCGGTTTGAAAAGACAAATGGATCATCCCCCGCAGACGATGTCCGCGGGGGATGATCTTATGTACGTATGAGTTTATGGGATATATGCTGCTTATCCGTGCATCGGGCAGCCGTGGTGCGCGGGCATTTCGCCCTCGCGGATCTCGGCGCGGCAGAGGATCAGCTCACCGAGAATGCTCACGGCGATCTCTGCCGGGGTGACAGCGCGGATGGGCGTGCCGATCGGCGTATGCACGGCCTTTAGCGCCTCCTCCGGAATGCCGCGGTCCATGAGCGTTTTGTTGACGAACGCGATCTTGCTGCGCGAGCCGACGACGCCGAGGTAGGCGTGCGGCGAGCGAAGCACCTGCTCCTCGATAATGAGATCGCCGGAATGGCCGTTCGTCATCACGACAACATAGTCCTCGGCGGTGAGCGTTACGGACTCGGCAATGTTATCATAATTGCAGACCATAGCGTCCTCGGCTCCCTTGAAGAGGGAAATGTCGGCAAAGGCCGGACGGTTATCGAGCACGACGCAGCGGAAATCCACCGCGCCGAGCATGGGTGTGAGCGCCTGCGTGATGTGGCCGCCGCCGAAGATCACAACACGGTTGAAGAGCGGCAGCGGTTCGGCGTAACAGGTGCTTGTGACGACCGTATGCGTCGTGCAGAGAGCGGCGCGCTCTTCCTCGCTTACGCCCTCGCCGCAGAGAAGGCCTTCCTCGCCGTACAGGCTCGGCACACTGCCGTCGAGCGGGAGGACGAGCCAGCCGTGCTTGCCCGCTTCGATACGGTCGCACACGGCGCCTGCAAGCAGGCTCCAGCGGAGATCGTCGGCGCTCACATACTCGAAGAGCACCGTAACATCGCCGCCGCACTGCATGCCGATGTCCTCTTTATCGTTGGGCCGGAGCACAAACTCATGCACGGCGCTCTCACCGGCTTTGAGAAGCTCCATCGCCTTTTTCTCCGACTGATATTCCACGGCGCCGCCGCCGATCGTGCCGGTGATGCGGCCCTTTTCGCCGACGAGCATCGCCGCGCCCGCGCCGCGCGGCGCGCTGCCGCGATCGGCGATGACTGTTACGAGCATAGTATTGCGCTCTTCTTCGATTTCATAAAGCAGCTTGGAAAAAATCCTTCGCATGGGTATTCCTCCTGACTTGTGATATGCGGTAAATTCCTGTATACTGAAATTAATTATACTCCGGCGAAAACAGAAAGGCAAGGTACAATCCGTATGGAACTTTATGAAGCGTTTATTTCTTCCGTACCGGCGCATCTGCGCGTTACCATGGCGGTGCGCGGGCGGTATCAGGCATATGTGGAAACGGAGGGAGGCGCGGGGCTTGCCTCGCTGCCGCTGCCGGGGAAAAAACCGTATGGCGACGCGGCCGTCTGTACAGACTGGCTGGGAAAGCCGCTGCGCGATCTTGCAGCGCAGCTCGGCTCGGACGATATGGCGCTCTCGGCGCTCGGCTGCGCGGCGGTAAACGCGTGGTTCAACCGGCGCGAGAGCATGGAGACCCTCGGCGTTACGCTCTATCCGCCGGAGATCGACGAGGGCGACGTGTTCCGCACGCTGGAACCGGAGTGCGCCGGGAAGCTCGTTTCTACGATAGGCCACTTTCGCGGCGGCGAAAAGCTCGCGGGCATGCGGGAGCTGCGTGTGTTTGAAAAGGACCCGCGCCCCGGCGACTATCCGGAACGGGAGGAGGACCGGCTGCTCCCCGGCTCCGATGTCGTCGTCATCACCGGCATGGCGCTCACGAACGGCACGATACCGCACATCCTTGAGCTCTGCCGCGACTCGCAGATCGTAGCGTTGAGCGGGCCGAGCGTTCCGGTATCGCCGATCTGGTTTGATCACGGCGTGACGGCGCTTTTCGGCACTCTCTGCTGGGACATCCCCGGCTGCCGGAAAGCGATGCGTTACGGCGGCCATAAGGACACCTGGAAGTACATGGGAAAATCGGTGCTCCGCAAATAAGAAGAAAAGGCTCTGTTTCCGGAGAAACAGAGCCTTTCAATAGGGGCGATGATTTAGCCGCCGTAGCCATAGCCGAAGCCGAACGGGAAGCCGCCGTAGGAACCGGAGGACTGCTGCTGGTTCGAGGACGACGTGGGATCGGCCAGAGCGCTCTTCTGCTGCTCGCCGACGGTGAGCGTGAGCGTAAGCTGCTCGCTCTCACCTTGCCGGTAGACGGTGAGCGTCATCTCGTCGCCGGGCTGACTGGCGGAGACGATCTTCACAAGCTCGCTGCTCGTTGTGATCTCCTCGCTGTTTATGGCGGTGATGATGTCGTTGATCTTCAGTCCGCATTCCGCAGCGGGGCTGTTCTCACTGACGGCCTTGACCGCCGCGCCCTGCGGGAGACCGTAGCTGACCATTTCGCTGCTCACGGTCGTGACGGAAACGCCGATATACGGCTTGACGATATAGCCCTTTTCAATGATGCTCGTGATGATGTTCTTCACGTGGTTGATCGGGATGGCAAAGCCGATGTTGTCGATGGACGCGCTGCCCGAAGAAGAGGAGGAGCTGTACTTGGCGTTCGTGATGCCGACGACCTCGCCGTAGCTGTTGAAGAGCGCGCCGCCGGAGTTGCCGGAGTTGATGGCGGCGTCGGTCTGGATGAGATCCATCGTTGTGCCGGAGGAGAGCGTGACCTCGCGGTCAAGCGCGCTCACGTAGCCGACGGTGAGCGAGAACGTCAGCTCGCCGAGCGGGTTGCCGATCGCCATGACCTCGTCACCGACATAAAGATCATCGGAGCTGCCAAGCACGACCGGCGTGAGACCGGTAGCGTCGATCTTGAGAACGGCAATGTCGTTGCTCTCGTCATAGCCGACGATCGAGGCGCTGTAGGAGGTGTTGTCGTAAGTCGTTACCTGCACGCTGCTGGAGTTTTCGATCACGTGGTAGTTTGTGAGAATGTAGCCGTCCTCGGTCAGAATGAAGCCGGAGCCGGAAGCGGCACTCGTTGTCTGATAGCCCCAGTAGTTCGTCGTGATCGAGGTCGTGATGCCGACGGTGGAATTCACATTCTGCGCATATACCTCGCGCGGCGTGAGCTTCTCAGAGGTATCGGCACGCGCGGTATTCACCTTTTCGGTCTGCCGCTCGCCGACGTACATAGTCGTGCCGGTCGAGGGAGTCTGGTTTTCCGTATTATTGCGCAGCAGAAGCGTTGCGCCGACGCCGAGGCATCCGCCCAGCAACGCGCACGCGAGGGCGATGGCGATGATCTTTCCGGCGGAGAGTTTCTTCTTTTTCTTCGGCGGCTCGGGGGAATACGAATAGCTGCCGGGAATGCAGCCGCTCTGCGGACCGGAAGAGTACTGTGAATCGGCGTTATGCGCCCCCGCGGTATAATCGCTCTGCGTGCCGCGCTCCGGCGTGTACCGGTACGTGCTGCTTTCGTTATTTTCGGTATTGGGCTCGTTGTTCTCGTACATGGAAAACACCTCTTGTTTCATTTCTTGGCTGTATCCTATCACGGAATTCTGAAAAGAACCTGAAACTATCTTGAACAATTTGTGAATAAAAAAATCGCCGAATTTTCATTCGACGATTTTTTATGATCCGAAATCAGAGCTGCTTCTGGGCGTTGATCTTGATGCCGGGGCCCATGGTGGTGGCGGTCACGCAGCTGCGGATATACTGGCCCTTCGCGGTCGCGGGCCTCGCGCGCAGGATGGCGGTGATGAGAGCGGTGTAGTTCTCAAGCAGCTTCTCCGCGCCGAAGGAAGCCTTGCCGATGGGGCAGTGGATGATGTTGGTCTTGTCGAGACGGTACTCGATCTTACCGGCCTTGGACTCCTTGATGGCCTGCGCCAGGTTGGGGGTCACGGTGCCGGCCTTGGGGGAGGGCATGAGACCCTTGGGGCCGAGGACCTTACCGAGACGGCCGACAACGCCCATCATGTCGGGGCTGGCGATGACGACGTCGAAATCGAACCAGTTCTCGCCCTGGATCTTCTGGACGAGCTCCATGCCGCCGACGTAATCCGCGCCGGCTTCCTTGCACTCCTCTTCGCGCTCCGGCTTGCAGAACACGAGGACCTTGACGCTCTTGCCGGTGCCGTTGGGCAGAACGATGGCGCCGCGGACCTGCTGGTCAGCGTGGCGGGAGTCAACGCCGAGCTTCACGTGCAGCTCGACGGTCTCGTCGAACTTCGCCTTGGCGGTCTTGGTGACAAGCTCGAAAGCCTCAGCGGGCTCATACTGGGCACTTTTATCGATGAGCTTCGTGCTCTCTTTATAATTTTTACCTCTGAACACTTCATTATCCTCCTAAAATGTGGTTTTTCGGAAGGTTACTTCCTCCCACGTTTGCCAGCTCAGTCGCCGACGACGACGCCCATGGAGCGGCAGGTACCGGCGATCATGCTGACGGCGGACTCGATGTCGGAGCAGTTGAGATCGCGCATCTTCTGCTCGGCGATCTTGCGGACATCTTCCTTGCTGATGGTGGCGACCTTGTCACGCTGAGGCACGCCGGAGGCGGTCTCGATGCCGCAGGCCTTCTTGATCAGCAGAGCCGCGGGGGGCGTCTTGGTGATGAAGGTGAAGCTGCGGTCGGCGTAAACGGTGATGACGACCGGGATCATAAGACCCATATCGCCCTTGGTACGCTCGTTGAAGTCCTTGGTGAACTGGGAAATGTTCACGCCGTACTGACCGAGAGCCGGGCCCACAGGGGGAGCCGGAGTCGCTTTGCCGGCGGGAACCTGGAATCTGACATAGCCAACTATTTTCTGTGCCATAATTAAGCACCTCCAGAATTATTCTTCTTTTACCGGTTCGACCTGGTCGAGTTCCAGATCGATCGGCGTCTCCCTGCCGAACATGGAGACGATGAGGCGGACGCTGTTCCCCTCGGGGTCGATCTCGTCCACCGTGCCGAGGAAGCCTTCCAGCGGGCCGTCGATGACCTTGACGGTGTCGCCAAGCTCAAAGCCCACGGAAATCTCTCTGCGCTCCACACCGAGATCGAGGATCTCCTGCTCGGTCAGAGGAACGGGTTTTCCGTCGGAGCCGACGAAGCCGGTGCAGCCGCGGCTGTTGCGCACGAGATGCCAGCTTTCGTCCGTGAGCACCATCTTCACCAGCACGTAGCCGGGGAATACCTTGCGCTCGACTTCCTTATCACCGCCGTCGGTATGCTCAACGACCGTCTCCAGAGGGATGTTGACCTCCTGGATGAGATCCTGCATCTGGCGGTTTTCCGCCGCCTTCATGATGGAAGCGGCTACCGTGTTCTCATAACCGGAGTATGTGTGGACCACATACCATTTTGCGTTCTCTGCCATCCGGCTTACACCAATGTGATCAGCGCTTCGACAGCGGCCTTGGCCAGAGAGTCAAAGCCCCAGAGCACGAGAGCGGCGGCGGCCATAACGACCAGCGCGACCAGCGTGTTCTTGCCGAACTGCTTGGGGGTGGGCCAGACGACTTTTTTGAGCTCGCTCTTCATTTCGCGGAACCACTTGGTAACGCGCTTGAAAAAGCCGAGCTTCTTGTCCGTCCGCTTGACGGCTGCGCCCTTCGTCTGAGGGGCGACGGGTTTCTTTTCTTCGTTAGCCATTAGATGCATCCTTTCTCACGTCTGTCATTACTTCGTTTCGACGTGCTTGGTGTGCTTGCGGCAGAAGGGGCAATACTTATTCATCTCGAGCTTTTCGGGAGAATTTTTCTTGTTCTTCATGGTGTTGTAGTTCCGCTGCTTGCACTCGCTGCATCTCAGGGTGATCTTGATTCGCGAACCTGCTTTCGCCATTATTTCGGCACCTCCTTGTAAAATTTACGCAGCGCTTTCCGCGCGCGTATGCCTCCCTGTATGGGCCGAAAGAGCATAAAAAATAAACCTCTCGACCGACAGGTAGGGTTAATATAACACAAACCGCCTGTCCGGTCAAGGGAATTCAACGAAAAAACCTCGGTTTTTTTGGCGTATTTTCTCTGCCGTGCCAAGGAAAAACGCCCCGGCGTTTTCCGCCGGGGCGCAGGAAAGGGACAGGGTTATTTTTCGCCGTCTTTCGGGGTTTCTTCCGCGGGAGCAACGCTCTTCGCGGCGGCTTTGGCCGCGGCCTTCTGCGCGCGCTTTTCGGCTTTCGCGGCACGCTTTGCCGCCCGCTTTGCGGCACGCTCCGGACGGTTCTTTGCGCGGCGGCGGATGAGCCACACGATCAGCACGACGACTGCCGCGAGCGGCACAAGCCACGGGAGGCTCGTCACGAACCAGAGAAACAGATCCTGGAAGAACTCACCCACGTCCTTGAGCGATTCGGAAAAGCCGCGGGTCATGCGCTCCCAATAGGTGAGTGTGATCGTCGGTTCGGGCGTATACTTGGTCACCTCGGAAACGTAGAGCGACACGGTGGAGTAATTCACCTGATGATCGTAGTAGCGGAGCTGACCGGTGAGCGAGTCGATCTCATACTGCACGTCGGTGAGCTGCTGCTGAATGGCGAGCATATCCTCGACCGATTTGGCAGCGGCGAGCATCTCAAGAAGTCGGGTCTCCTGCGTTTTATAGGCTTCGAGACGACTCTGCGCGTCGTAATATTCCATCGTCACGTTCTGCATGTATGTGTTGCAGTAGGGAACGTTGCCGAATTCGGAGAGGGAGCCGGTAAGCACGGAGAACTTGTCGCTCGGCACACGGATGAGGAAGGACGCATAGCGCCCGCCCGTATTGCCGCGGGAGATGCTATAGTAGTTGTTGCCGGAAATGGTCGAGCTCTCCATAAAGCCGCCAAGCTCTTTGACAAGTGCGTGGATCTCCTCGATCGAATGCTCAAACTCGGTCGTTTCGAGCGTCGCGTCGGCGCTGTAGATGATCTTCTCGCTCATGTCGGCGATATCGGCTGCCGAGTCTCTGACATCTTCCTCATAGAAGCCGCCGTCCTCGGCGGCAAGATTGCCGAAACCTCCGGGGGCGCTGGCCGAGGGCATCGACTCCGATTCCATCGGCGTGTCCGGCCTTGGCTCCTCCATGGGGGCGCTGCTGATCCTTTCGCTGTAGCAAGAATCGGTCATGCTCGCCGTTTTCGCTCCACATCCGGCGAGACCGAGCGCAAGCACAAGAGCGAGTGCAAGCGCAAGGAGCTTCGTTGTCCTTTTCATCGGGTGTACCTCCTTTAAAAGTTTATTTTATGCTTCTAATACTAAGACGGCGGCACTGGAAAAAAGTTCCGGCATACAGGAAAAAAGAGAGGAAAAATCCTCTCTTACTCCCGATATAGGCGCGGAATGCTCTCCTTGAGCATGGTGATGACCTCGCAGGGATGCCCGCCGTACAGCGTAGCATAGTTGCCGACGGACGGGACATCGGGGCCGGCGCCGAAAACGGTCACCTCGTCACCGAGCTCTGCGTCCGGAATGTCCGTGAGATCGAGCGCGGCGAAGCTCATCGAGAGCTTGCCGATCACATCGGCGCGCTGTCCCCGAACGGACATCCATGCGCCCGCGCACAGCGAGCGGATCAGCCCGTCGCCGTAGCCGACACCCGCGATGCCGACGGTTATATCCCGCGGCGCGACGTAAGTCATCCAGTAGCCGATACTCGTCCCCTTTGGCACGCGCTTTATTTGCAGCAGACGGGTCTTGAAGTGCGCGATGCTGCGCACGCCGAGGGCATCGTATCCGGCCTGGATGCCGAGCAGCGCCGAGGTGAGACGGACATAGTCCATCCGATACTCCGGGTGGGAGAGGAAGAGAAGACTGCTCTCACAGTGCATTTTCAGCCCTAACCCATCAAACCGGCGGCCGAAGCACCGGAACATTTCGAGCTGTTCCACGTTGCGATAGTCCATTTCCGGCTCCATCATGCCGGAGATGTGCGTCATCAGCGCCTCGTTCGTCAGATGGCGGAGCGAGAGAATGGAGCGCACCTCGCGCTCGGCCTCATCCTCCCGCCCGGGGACGGGAATGCCAAGCCGCGATAGGCCGACGTCGAGCTTTATGTGCGTGCGCAGCACGCCCCGGGCGTTTTCTGCCTGCGCGTCCATGAGGCGCGCGTGCACGGCGTCAACGACGGGGACGATGATATCGTTTTCCATGGCCTCCGGCACGCAGAGCGGGTCGATCGGGCCAAGCAGCAGGATCGGCGCGGTGATCCCCGCGCGGCGCAGCTCCAACGCTTCGGCAAGATCGGCGGTGGAGAGCATCCGGCAGCCGCAGCGCTCAAGCTCCTGCGCGATGTGTACCGCGCCCAGCCCGTAGGCGTTGGCCTTGACAACGGCGATGGGCATGCATCCGTCGCTGCACATGGATTCTATGATGCGGTAATTCTGCCGCAGCGCGGCAAGGTCGATCTCCAGCCAGCAGCGGCTTTCCGGAGGGGTGATGGGCTTCATGTTTCGTATCCTTTTCCTTTAAATTATATAAAACAACATAGTGGTTATGTTTCTTTACAGGAAATTATCCGCGCACGGTGTCACACCGTCGTCCTCTGGAGCATCACCGTCGGCGATGCGTTCGGACGGGTCGCCGGCGGCCATCTCTTCGGCGAGCTTTCGCTCGAGATAGCCGTTGTAAGCGTTCATGAATTCGAGCGCAGTGTCCAGTATGGCGGGGTCGAGCGAGTCGAAAAATTCGCGGTCGCGCTGCTCCCAGTTCAGGTGGCGCAGCCGGTGCTGGCGGAACAGCTCGCGGCCGTAAGGCGTTAACTTATAGTAGATCTCCTTCTGGTTGCCCGGAAGCTGGTAGGAAATGGCGGCGTCTTTGGCGATTAGCTTGCGAAGAATCTTGGAAACGGCGCTGCGCGTGAGGTCCATTTCATCGGCGATGCGTGCTGCGTTGGGGTGCTTCATGCGCCCGATGCAGTCGATGCAGTTGAGCTCCGAGTTGCCGTACCCGCTGAGAATCTCCCGCGAGTGCAGCTTGCTCATGATATCGGCAGAGTTCGCATAGCGTCGGAATTGTTCAAGGATCAATTCGCTTTTTGTCATGGCGGCCTCCTGTGGTAAACCTGTATATTGATATTATGGTATCATCTTTTTTTCACCGTTTCAATAGCTGCGGAGAAAATTGTAGAATGTGTCCTTAATGATACAATGTGGAAACAAAAAATTCCGGATATTAGCGGACGCTAATCACAACACGAAGCTTAAAAACGTAATGATATTATAATATATGTTGAAAAACAGACATGCCGATAAAACGAAATCCAAAATAATGCCGCGATACGGATTCAAAAATAATGTTAACCAGGACACAAAAGTATTGACAAAATACGAAGAAACGCCTATAGTACGACCCATAGAGATCGGGGAAACCGATACGGTGTCCCCGCTGTACCGAAAGGAGATACGGCAATGCCCAAGACCCCTATCACAGCAAAGTTTATCCGCGTGCCCGTGGAAGGCGGGCGTCTTCCGGTAGCGCCCGCATTTGACGATTTTCTGGACGCAAAACACATGGTCGTCGTAGAGCTCGGCATGCAGAAGGGCAATCTGCTGCCGGAGTATTTTGATGCGGAGAAGAGCGCAAAGATGGTCGAGGAGATCAACGCCTTCAACGCCGCCTGCCGCAAGGCCGGCATTCCCATCGTGCACGCCGGATACAAGTTCCGCAAGGGCGGGCTCGATCTGGTGAACGCGCAGTACCCGCGCATCACGCCGCTGTCCGGCAAAAAGCCTTTCCCCAACCCTGCCATGGAGGAAGACACCGATCTCTGGCAGTTTGCCACCGAGGTCGCCGAGGGAGACCACAAGCTCCTCTCCGCCAAGCGCCACAGCGCCTTTGAGGGGACGGACCTTGAATTCCTTCTCAAAATCCTCGGCTGCAAAACCATTGTCTTCGTGGGCGCTGGGCTCGACTGCATCGGTATGGGCACGGGCTTTTACGGCATGATCAAGGACTTCAAGTGCCTCGTTGTCGAAGACCGGTTCTACCCCTATTTTGAAGATCTGGGCGAAGAGTGCGCCAAGGCCTGCACGATGTTCATCGGACTGGTCGTGCGCGCCGATGAGCTGACTGCCGAAATTCAGGCGCAGGGAAAGGAGTAACGCACATGCCTCGTACCGATATGAAGATCAACATCAACGGCCAAATGGTCGCGCTGCCCGAGGGCTTTGACGATTACATCGACTGGTCCCGTGCAGCAATCGTCGAGCTGGACATGCACGGCGGCCATCTCGATCCCGAGCCGGACTGCCCCGCGCCGAGCGCCCGCGGCCGCGACATCATCGACGACGTCAATAAGTTCAATCAGGCCTGCCGCGATCTCGGCATTCCCATCGTACACATCGTAAACACCTACCGCCGCGAGATCGACGAGGGAAAGGAATCTGCCTGGCGGCGCATCACTGAGGGACATTACTCCCTGCTCGGCGAGAAGTACGTCGCCATGACGAAGAACTTCTGCAATTTGGCGCTGGAGGATACGAAGTGGAGCACGCTCGTTGTGGAGAACAAGCCCGGCGACGTTGTTGTGAACACTAAAAAGCGCGTCAGTGCGTTCGAGACGACCGATCTCGATCTTGTCATGCGCGCTCTCGGCAAGGACGTTATGGTCATCACCGGCATCATGACGAACTGTTGCGATCTCTGCACGGCCTACTACGCCGGAAGCAAGGACTACAAGGTCATCCTCTGCTTCGACATGACCCGCGGCTCGAACCCGAGCGACGAAGCTGCCGCAGGACTCATGTTCTCCCGCTACATCGGCCTGAACACCAACTCCGAAGAACTGCTTCGCGAGTGGCGCGCGCAGAAGGCGTAAAAAAGCGCATTGAGCCGAACCGGCTTTTTGTGAATAGCTGCGGTCAATTATGGTAAAAGAAGGGGCTCCGCCGCCTCCGGCGGAGCCATAGAAATTCGGGATAATCCGCTTGTCCCGCGAAAAAGAAAGAAAAGAGAGGTTCTGTTCCATGAGTTCGACCAAACAGCCCAGAGAGAAGAAAAAGGCTTCTCTCGGCTTCTCCATCCTCACGGTCCTTGTTCTCATCGCGTTTATTACTCTGATGCTCACGGTCGGCAAGGCGCCCATCGTCGTTGTGATGATCCTTGCCTGGCTCGTTCTTGTCCCGTTCGCTCTCTATCTCGGCTACAGCATGCATGAGACCGAGAAATTCGCTCTCGATCTCATCAAGCCCGCCATCGGCGTCATTGCTCTGCTGATCGCCGTCGGCGGCATGGTCTCCATCTGGCTCTGCGCCGGTACCGTCCCCGCCCTGATTTACTGGGGACTGAAGATCATCTCCCCGGGCGCGTTCCTTCTCGTTGCGTTCATCCTTACATCTATCGTTGCGCTGCCCACCGGCACGTCGTGGGGCACCGTCGCCACCATCGGCGTCGCCATGATGGGCGTTGGTCTCGGCCTCGGCCTTCCCGCCGGCGTTGTGGCCGGCGCGGTCATCTCCGGCGCTTACTTCGGCAACGGCTTCTCGCCCGTATCCGATGCACCCCTGATGCAGTCTTCCGTGCTCGGCATCGACATCTGGGACCACATCAAGTTTATGGCTCCCACCACTGGCATCGCGTGGCTCATCTCTGCGGTTCTGTACGGCATTCTCGGCGCGCGCTATGCCGGAACGTCCGTGGATCTCGCGAGCGTCAACGACATGCTCGCCAGTCTTGAATCGCTCTTCCACATCAACGTTGTGACGCTCATCCCCATGGCGGTCGTTCTCGTCATGATGATCATGCGCTATTCCGCGCTGATGAGTATCCTCTGCGGCAGCGTCATCGGCATTTTTGTCGCCGTGTTCATGCAGGGCTTCTCCGTGGCCGAGGTCACCGGCTTCATGAAGAGCGGCTTCTCCGTCACCTGCGATAACGCCCTCATCTCCTCGCTCCTCAACCGCGGCGGCTTCACGAGCATGTATGAGCTCGTCGCCATCATCGTCGGCTCGCTTGGCATCGGCGGCATCCTCAAGGGCACGGGCGTGCTCAATGTCATCATCGAATCGCTGAGCAAGCACATCAAGAGCCTCGCCGGTCTCACCATCACCACGTTCGTCGCCTCCGTCATCACCAACGCGATGGTCGGCACCTACTACTTCTGCATGACCTTCGTCGGCACGCTCATGCCCGAGCTCTACAAGAAGCAGGGCTACAAGCCGGAAAACCCCGGCCGCATCATCAACAACGTCGCCAACTGCCTCGTTGTGTTCCTGCCGTGGAACATCGGCGCGCAGTACATGTCCTCGCAGACCGGCGTTGCCATCAAGGACTTTGCTCCTTTCGCCTTCTTCCCGATCCTCATCATGCTCGTCGATCTCATCTTCGGTATCTTCGGCATCGGCGCGGCCAAATACACGCCGGAGGAGATGGCACAGTTCGCCGCGGAGGAAGCGGCGGTAAAAGCAGAATAAAACCATTGCAGTCTTTCCCGTTCCATAACTGACCGCCGGAGAGGTGGGTTTATCCCCCGCCTCTCCCATTCTGCCGTGATGGGAGACTGTCCCGGCATCTTGAGTTTATATATTAAGGAGGTATCGCTGTGAAGATCACCGGAATCAAGACCTATTGGCTCAAAGTCCCCTACGATAAGCCCTTTGAACCGACGTGGTACCCCGGAAAGCGCGAAACGCACCAGCACATCCTGCTCGTACGTGTCATGACGGACGAGGGGATCGAGGGCTACGGCAGCGGCGAATTTCCCTTCGGCCTGACGCCGACATATATGACGTTTATTCAGGACATGATCGCCCCCTGGCTCATCGGACAGGATCCGCTGATGATCGAAAAGTTGGCCACCCGTCTCAAGGGTGACGGACGGCTCGCCCCGCGTCCGTGGATCGTGGAGAACGCCCTCTGGGACATCCTCGGTAAGAAGGCAGGCCTGCCGGCGTATAAAGTCATGGGCGGCTATCGTGACCATATCCCGGCCTACGCCGCCATGTGCGAGCTGCGCAGCGACGAGGAACGGCAGGAGGACGCGCTCCGCCTGTTCGACGAGGGCTTCCGCGCCGTGAAGCTGCGCCTGTTCATGCCGACGATAAAGGAAGATATCCACATCGTGGAGAATATCCGTAAGGCCGTCGGCGATAAGATGACCATCATCTGCGATGCCAATCAGGGCCCCGTGCGCGACCGAAACTTTGAGGGCGGGCGCGTCCCGTTCTGGACGTATCAGCGCGCACTCGAAACGGCAAAGGAGCTGCACGATCTCGGCGTGCTGTGGCTTGAGGAGCCGCTGGACCACTACGATATCCACGGCATCCGCCGTCTCACTGAGGAGACGGAGATAGCCATCGCCGGCGGCGAGATCATGAACGGCATTCAGGACATCACGACGCTCATCGACAACGAGTGCTACGATATCTATATGCCGAACATCACGCTCTGCTGCGGCATCAGCCATGTGCGCAAGATCGCCGCGATGGCCGAGCGGCGGGGCAATAAGCTCGTCAACATCCATGGCTGGGTCCCCGGCACGGGCGTAGCCGCGGCACTCGCGACCATTTGCTCTTACCCGAACGCCACATGGCTGGAAGTGCCGCACGATCCTCCCGCCATCACCCCTGACAGCTTTCAGGGCATCGTGAAGGAACCGCTCCGCATCAACAAGGCGGACGGCTGCCTGTACTGCCCGGATAAGCCTGGCTTCGGCGTGGAGCTGGATGAGGACAAGGTGAAAGCCTACACAGTTTTGGAAAAATAACCGGAAGTGGAGGCGTCCCGCCGGACGGGAACGCCGGAACAACCATGGTTTTCTTTTCAATAAATCCAATGAAAAAAGGAAAACGAAAATGGTTACCGTAAACTTTATTCTTAACGGCAAGCCGGTCAGCGCGGAAGCGGACGGTCTCACGCTACTCAAATATCTCCGCGGCGTCGCGTGTCTGAAGGGCGCAAAGGAAGGCTGCTCCACCGGTCACTGCGGCGCGTGTACCGTTCTCCTGGACGGAAAGCCTGTCCGCTCATGCGTTACCCGCATGGACAAGCTGGAAGGAAAGTCCGTCGTCACGATTGAAGCGCTGCACGGCGCCGATGGCGGCCTGCACCCGATCCAGCAGGCGTTTCTCGATATCGGCGCGGTGCAGTGCGGTTTCTGCACGCCGGGCATGGTGCTCGCGACGAAGGCGCTGCTAGATGTAAATCCGGACCCGACGGACGAGGAGATTTGCGAAGCGCTGAAAAACAACTACTGCCGCTGCACCGGCTATGTGAAGATCATCGAGGCGGTGCATCTGACGGCGGCGCGCCTGCGCGGGGAAGACCCGTCCGTGGATGATATGCGGACGTGGGAAAATCTCGAGATCGTAAAATACGAGGGCGAGGACGACGTGACGGCGCAGGACCTCACCGGCCGCCACATCGGCCGCTGCGCCATCGACATCGACGGTCCGGCCAAGGTGACGGGCGCGCTGCCCTTTACCTGCGACCGCGCCGACGCGGACACGCTTTACGGCGCGTTCGTCTGGTCGCAGCATTCGCGCGCCAAGATCCTCTCCATGGACTTTTCCGCTGTGGAGAGCGCCGCGGGCGTTGTGCGTGTGCTGACGCATAAGGACGTGCCTGGACGGAATACCTATGCGACGTTCAATCCCGAGCAGCCGGTGTTCTGCGATACGGAAGTGAACTTCCTCGGCGACATGCTTGCGCTCGTCGTGGCCGATACTGAGGCGCACGCCCGCGCGGCGGCAAAGCTCGCCCGCGTGGAATATGAGCCGCTGCCCGGCGTTTTCGAGATCGAAGACAGCTACGCGCTCGGCGGGCGGCAGATCATACGCACGATCGATTTTTCCTCCGGCGATCTTGCCGCGGCCGAAAAAACGCCGGGGCTGCAAACGTTCGAAGGCGATTACTATTTTGAACGGCAGGAGCACGCCTACATCGAGCCGGAATGCGCCATCGGCGAATACGATGAGAGCACCGGTGTGGTGCGCGTCACCACCTGTACGCAGTCGCCGTTTGAAATTCAGAACATGCTCGCGCCGATCTTGGATCTGCCCGCCGAGCGCGTCCGCGTGACGGGCGCGCCCATCGGCGGCGGCTTCGGCGGCAAGTGCGACTCCTACGTCGAGCCGCACGCGGCCATTGCAGCATTCACCCTTCGCCGCAAAGTACAGATACCGCTCACGCGGCGCGAGTCGCTGATCCTTTCGACCAAGCGCCACCGCTACCACAACCATTACCGCTTCGGAGTGGACGGAAACGGCATCTTCCGCACGCTAGAAGCGAAGATCACCTCCGATGCCGGGCCGTATACGGGCCTGAGCGGCGGCGTGCTCGAGCAGGGCTGCATCTTCGCGCTCGGACCGTACCGCATCGACGCGGCAAAGCTCCACGCCTGTACGGTGCGCACGAACACTGTGCAGGGCGGGGCGTTCCGTGGCTTCGGCATCAACCAGAGCGCCAACTGCATTGAAACGATGATCGACGAGGCGGCAGAGCGGCTGGGGATCGATCCCTTCGAGATTCGTCTCCGCAACGCGCTCCACCCCGGCGACAAAACGATGACCGGCGAAGCGGTGCGCGAGAGCGTCGGCATTGCGCAGACCATCCGCGCGTGCGAGAAGAAGGCGGAGCCTATCATCGCCTGCTACCGGAAGCTGTATGCGGAAAAGAATGATCCGGATGTGGCGCTCGGCGTAGGCGTGGCGAGCGGATTTAAAAACGTCGGCGTCGGCAAGGGAAGTCCGGATGACGGCGGCTGTATCCTCACCAAGCTGCCGGACGGCAAGTTTAAAATGGATCTTTCCGGCACCGACATGGGACAGGGCTTCCGCACCGGCATGATGCAGATCGCCGCGGAAACGCTCGACGTGCCAGAGGAGAATTTCATCGTCACCTGCGGCGATACGGCGGAAACGCTCCCGCACCGCCAGTCCGTCAGCGAGCGCCAGACGCTCGACACGGGGCGCGCCGTGTATGAAGCGGCCAGAAAGATGCGCGAGGAGCTTGTGAAAAATCCGTGGCAGCCGGGCGAAACGCGCCAGACACGCTACCGCCATATCGCGCCGAAGACCTACGGCATCAACGGCAAGGCGCAGGCCAAGGAGGACGGGAACCCGTACCAGAACTACCGCGGCTATGCATTCCTTACGCAGTGCGTCATTCTCGAGGTAAACAAAAAGACCGGTGCGGTGAAGGTGCTGCACGTTGTCTCTGCCAACGACACGGGACGCGCCATCAACCCGCAGATTATCGCCGGACAGATCGAGGGCAGCAGTGCGATGGGCGTCGGCTATGCGCTCAGCGAGGGCTTCTCCTTCACAAACGGCAAGCCCGACCAGCTCACGTTCGGAAAGCTCGGCGTGCTGCGCGCGCAGGATACGCCGAAATTCGATATCGTCCTCGTGGAGGACCCTCACACCGAGGGACCTTACGGCGCGAAAGGCGTCTCCGAGGTCGCGACCGTACCGGCGACGCCCGCGGTGCTCAACGCGCTGCACGACGCGCTCGGCGTGCGCTTTTACCACACGCCGGTGCGTCCGGCAGATATCCTCAAAGCCATTCAAACCCGGTAATGCAGCGCGGTGCCTCCCTCTGCATTCCGTTTCAAAAAAGCAGTCAAGACCACCGGCTCAGCCGGTGGTCTTGACTTTTCCGATTTTTCTGCTCTCAATACGCCGGAAAACCGTCTGCCGCTTGATGCGCAGCCGGGGCTCTCGACAGACTGAGCCCGCAGAGCCGTTCGGCTCTGCGGGCTATAAACATATTATATTTCAGACCTCGCTGCGGACGTACTGGATGTCCGGCTTTTCGAGAATTTCCGGACGAACGACAGTCTCGTCCCACGCCTCGGGCTCGATCTCCTCGATGCTGACGGAGACCCACGCCTTGTCCGCGTGGAGATACCGGGCGGCATCGTCCGCGACGGCGCGGGCGAAAGCACGTTTTTCTTCCTCGCTCCGGCCCGGCCAGAGCTTCACGGCGATGTGCGGCATCAGTACGCCACGCCCCAGTAGATCATGTGCTTCGCCGGCTTGCCGCAGATGGGGCAGGTGTCGGCCAGATGCTCCTGATGAAGCGGCATGCAGCGGCTGGACATGCCGGCCTGCTCCTTCATCTTCATCTCGCACGCAAGCTCGCCGCACCACATGGTCTTGATGAAGCCGCCCTTTTCCTCCTGAATCTTCTTCGCCTCTTCGAGCGAGTAGGCAGGGTAGGTGTGCTCTTCCATGTTGGCCTTCGCCTTTTTATAAAGGGACTTCTGCACGGCGTCGAGCAGCTCGGGGACCTTTGTATCCAGCTCGTCGAGCGAGAGGAACAGCTTCTCGCGGTCGTCGCGCCGGACGGCGACGCACTGGTTGTTCTCGATGTCCTTCGGGCCGATCTCGATGCGCAGCGGCACGCCCTTCATCTCCCAGTTGGCAAACTTCCAGCCGGGGGAGTTGTCGGTAAAGTCACCCTTGACGCGCAGCCCCAGCTTGGCGAGCCGGTCCACAAGCTCCTGCGCCTTTTCGAGCACGCCGGGCTTATGCTGCGCGATGGGGAGGACGATGACCTGAATGGGGGCGATCTTCGGGGGAAGCACAAGACCGTTGTTGTCGCCGTGCGCCATGATGACCGCGCCGATCATGCGCGTCGTGGAGCCCCAGGACGTCTGGAACGGATACTGCACCTTGTTGTCGCGCCCGGTGAACGTGACGTTATAGGCACGGGAGAACTTGTCGCCGAAGTAGTGGGACGTTGCGCCCTGCAGCGCCTTGTGGTCCTTCATCATGCACTCGCAGGTGTAGGTGGCCTCCGCGCCGGCGAACTTTTCCTTCTCGGTCTTGCGGCCGGGGACGACGGGGATGGCGAGGACGTTCTCAAAGAAATCGGCGTAGCACTTGAGCTGCTGCGCGGTCTCGGCCTCGGCCTCCTCGGCGGTCTCGTGGATGGTGTGACCCTCCTGCCACCAGAACTCGCGGCTGCGCAGGAACGGACGGGTCGTTTTCTCCCAGCGGATGACGGAGCACCACTGGTTATAGAGCATCGGCAGCTCACGGTAGGAGTGGAGCACGCGCGACCAGTGGTCGCAGAACATCGTCTCGCTCGTGGGGCGGAACGCGAGCGGCTCTTCCAGCTCCTCGCTGCCGCCCTTCGTGACCCATGCCACCTCGGGCGCGAAGCCGTTGACGAGCTCGCCTTCCTTTTTCAGAAGGCTCTCCGGGATCAGAACGGGCATCGCCACGTTCTGGTGGCCGGTCTTTTTGAACTCGCCGTCCATGATCTGCTGGATGTTCTCCCAGATCGCGTAGCCGTAGGGACGCAGGATGGTGAAGCCCTTTACCGAGGCATACTCCACCAGCTCGGCCTTGCGGCAGATGTCGGTGTACCACTGAGCAAAATCAGTCTCCATGTTGGTGATCTGCTCGACCATTTTTTCTTTCGCCATGATATTTCTCCTTTTATAACGGCGGGAGCCCTTCTCCCACCGCGGATTTAATTTTATTATATTAGGTGAGAGCGGCGCGCTTGTCAAGGTTTGTCGTGGGATAAGACTTGACAAGTATTTATTAAATAGTATAATCTAACGATGACAAATTGTAACAGTACGAATGGGAGGTGTCCCACGTTGAACCGAAAAAGCTTCATGGCGGAGCTGCGGAGCCTGCTGGCGTTCCTCGATGCTGCCGAGCGCGACCGTGTCCTCAACCGGTATGAGCGCATGTTTGACGAAGCCGGTCCCGAGGGCGAGACGACGGTCGTTCGCTGCTTCGGCTCGCCGGTACGTCAGGTGCTGCAGATCGAGCGGGAATACCGCGAAGCGGTAGCGAACGGCGAAACGCCGTTTGCCGACAGCGAAGCCGCCGGGCCGGAGGAGACCGAAGCGCCGGAAGAGACCGAGATCATCGAGGAAGAATACACCGGTGCACATATACGCGCCGAAGAGAGCGAGCCGGAAGCGGAAGAGCCGCTGCCGGAAGATCTCCCTGAAGAGCTTATCGAAGAGCTGCCGGAAGAGCTGCCGGAGCCCGAGCCGGAAGAAGAAATCGCCGCGGAGCCGGAGCCTGCCGTGCTGCCGGAGATCGATCTTGACGAGCTGGACTTTTCGGATCTCGGCCTGACGTTCACGAAAAAACCGGCTGCGCCGGTCATGCCTGCCGCGCCGGAGGAAGAGCCGGAAGAGGAAGCGGGCGAAACGCCGGAAGAACCGGCGGAGAACGAAGAGCCACTGCCGCTCGAACCGCTGTATCCCGAAGAGGTGCTGCCGGAGGAAGAGGCGGACAAGCCTGCACATCCGGATGCGGAAGAGCCGGCCGGAGAACCGGCGGACGCCGCAGCGGACGAGACCGCGGACGAAGCACCGGCGGAGTCGGAGCCCGAGATGCCGGAGCCGGAAGAGCCGGAAGAGCCGGAAGAGCCGGAAACGCCGGACGGCGCGGAGGATGTATCCGAGATCCTGCCCGAGGAAGAGAGCTTCCCGGAAGAAGAGGAAGAAGCGGCCGAGGCGGAAGAGCCTGCCGAAGAGCCGGAAGCCGAAGAAGAGTATGAATACGAAGAGATCGAGACCCGCCGCCCCGTGTCGGGCGGACGCGCCTTTGCCGCGGTCGTGGTCACGATCCCGATGCTGGCGGTATGGGTGCTGCTGTTCGGACTTTCGCTTGCTCTCGGCATTGCCGTTCTGGGCATCGGCGCGGCGCTTCTCGCGGCGGGCGTGTATCTGACCGGTTATGTGTTCAACGGCGCGATCGTCCGCATGCCGGATCTGCTGCTCACGGCAGGCGCGACGCTGGCCGCATTTGCGCTGGCGCTGCTGCTCCTCTGGACCGGTATTTCCATCGCCGTGGCGGGCTGCACTCTCACGGTGCGCCTCACGCGCAGCATTTACCGCGCGATCCTGTATCCGAAGAAGGGGGAAGACGCCGATGAGTAAGGTATGGAGATGGGTAGCCATCGCTTTTTCCGTGCTGATGATCTTCGGCATTGCGCTGCTCGCCGTGGCGTATGCGACCGGCGGCAGCTTCGAGCGCCTGATCCAGACGACCGACATTGCCGATATGACTAAGTTCGTCAGCCGCGACCAGCTTCTGGTCTATGTGACCGCCGTGTTCCGCTTTTTCGGCGCGGCGTAAAAGCGTGTTGGGAAACTGCAAAGATTTTATAGGTAAAAAGCATCCGGACAGTGTAAAGCCGTCCGGATGCTTTTTTGCCGGGGAAAGCAGAAAATTTACGGAGATTTTACAGGGATTTAACATGTTTTTCTTCTGTTTGGATTTTTTGTAAAATTTTCCTTGCAAATAACGGAACATTCTGGTAACATTGCAGCATCTCTTGGGAGGAACAAAGAGACTGAATTCATCAAAAGAAAGAAAGGAAAGAAAAAATGAAAAAAGCATTTGCCCTGTTCCTTGCCCTCTGTATGATGTTCGCGCTGTGTGCCTGCGGCCAGACCGAGGCTCCCGCGCAGCCCGAGACTCCCGCAGAACCCCAGACCGAAACTCCCGCCGAAGCTCCGGCGGAAACCACCGGCTGGGCCCCCAACGGCCCCGTGACCATGATCGTTGCCTACAAAGCCGGCAACGGCACCGACGTCACCGCGCGCATCCTTGCGCAGTACGCCGAAAAGTACGTCGGCCAGACCATCGTCATCGAGAACGTTGACGGCGGCTCCGGCTCCATTGGCTGGTCTCAGATCGCCGCGGCCGCGCCCGACGGCATGACCATCGGCTTCATGAACCTCCCGAACTTCAACTCATCCATCGTAAAGGGACTCGGCACCTACACCACCGCGGACTTCGCCGCCATCTGCAACCATGTGACCGAGACCTCTCTCGTCCTCGTGCGTGCGGACGACGAGCGCTTCAACGACATTGACGATCTCGTCGCTTACGCCAAGGAGAACCAGACCGTCGCCTCCACCAACGGCGCGCAGGCCTCCAACCACATCGGCGCGCAGGCGTTTGCCAACTCCGCCGGCTTCAAGTACATCGACCTGCCGCAGGGCAACACCGCGGACGAGCTTACCAGCCTTCTCGGCAAAGAGGCCGACTGGTGCGTTGCGAAGGCTGCCGATATCGCCGGCCGCACCGACGTGAAGCCGCTTGCCGTGTTCTCCACCGAGCGTATTTTCGAGTTCCCCGACGTCCCGACTCTCGGCGAGAAAGGCTACTATGACCAGTGGCTCGGCTCCTCCCGCTGCGTCGTCGCTCCCGCCGGCGTGAGCCCGGAAGTCATCGCGTTCTACGAGGCCGCTTTCAAGGCGACCATGGAAGATCCCGATTATCTCGCGGCTGCCGCCTCCTTCGCTACCGACTATAAGGACGCTGCCGCCACCGCCGCTCTCATCGAGCAGCAGCAGGAGTTCACCGAAAGCCTTGCTACCGGTTTCTGGTACGAATAATCCTCGCTGATACCAAAAGCCCGGAGGTATCCCCCTCCGGGCTTCTTAAAAAATTATCGTAAAAAATCCCCGCAGAAATTTCTCACGGGAGGACTCCTGCTTATGAAAATGCAAAAAACCGATATAGGAGTCGTGGTATTCATGTACGCGGTGTGCGGCTTCTTCTATGCTTACAGCTCGAAGCTCTCCGACTCGAGCCGTACATACCCGAAGTTCACCATAGCTCTGCTGTTTTTCCTCACGAGCTTCTATCTCGTCCAGATGATATTGAATGCCCGCCGCTTCGGCGTAGAGAGCGGCGTTGACACCGTTTTCGCCGGCTTCAAGCCGATGCAGTTCATCGTATCGGTCGCGCTGATCCTCGTGTACTTCGTCCTTATGAAGTACGTCGGCTTCTTCGTTTCGACGACGCTGTTCATGCTCGCGTGCCTTCTCTTCCTGCGCGTGCCCATTCTGGCCACGGTCATTTCGATCGTATCGATCGATCTTCTCATTTATCTTGCGTTCGTTCTCTTCCTTGGCGTGCGGCTTCCCGCAGGCATTCTGTTTTAAGGAGGAAATGTGATCTATGCTTGAAACATTGGCTCTTATGGGTCAGGGCTTTATTAAGGCCCTTACTCTCATCAACCTCCTTGCCATGGTGGGCGGCGTCACGCTCGGCATCATCATCGGCTGTCTGCCCGGCCTCTCGGCGGCGATGGGCGTTGCGCTCATGCTGCCGCTGACGTTTACCATGCCGGCGGACACGGGACTTATCGTCCTCGGCGCCATTTACTGCGGCGCCATCTTCGGCGGCTCCATCTCCGCCATCCTCATCCATACGCCCGGCACCCCGGCGTCTGCGGCAACGGCGATAGAGGGGTACCAGATGACGCTGAAGGGTCAGGCGGGCAAGGCGCTCGCCACGGCCTGCTGGAGCTCCTTCTGGGGCGGTCTGCTCAGCTGCATCTCCCTGTACTTCTTCGCCCCGCTGCTTGCCCAGCTCGCGCTGAAATTCATGTCGGCGGAAAAGTTCTGGCTCGGCATCTTCGGCCTTACGATCATCGCCGGCGTTTCGAGTAAATCCATCATCAAGGGCCTCATGTCCGGCGCGCTCGGCCTGCTCCTTTCCACGATCGGCCTTGACCCCATCGACGGCACCAAGCGCTTCATGTTCGGCCATGCGTTCCTCGCCGAGGGCATCAACACGACGTGCGCGCTCATCGGCCTCTTCTCCATGTCGCAGGTGCTCATCCTTGCCGAGAAGAAGATCAAGGAGCGTCAGAAGGCCTCCAAGTTCTCCGACAAGATCGCCCTTACCAAAGCCGAGAAGAAGATGCTCGCGCCGACGGTCATCCGTTCCTGGATCATCGGCAACATCATCGGCATTCTCCCGGGCGCGGGCGCGTCCATCGCCTGCTTCATGGGCTACAATAACGCCAAGCAGTTCTCCAAGCACAAGGAGGACTTCGGCCACGGCGCCATCGAAGGCGTCTGCGGCTCGGAAGCGGCCAACAACGCCGTTACCGGCGGCTCGCTGATCCCGATGCTGACGCTTGGCATCCCCGGCGAATCCGTTACGGCGGTTCTTATGGGCGGCCTCATCATTCAGGGTCTCACCCCGGGCCCCGAGCTCTTCACCAAGCACGCGGCGATGACCTACACGTTCTTTGCGGGCTTTGTTCTCGTGCAGTTCTTTATGCTGTTCATCGGCATGCTCGGCTGCCGCGGCTTTGCGCAGATCTCCCGCCTGTCCGACGCCATTCTGATCCCCTGCGTCACGGTGCTCTGCTTCATCGGTTCTTACGCCATCCACCGCAACATGAGCGACGTGGTCGTCATGATGATCTTCGCCGGACTCGGCTATCTGATGCGGAAATTCGATCTGAATACCGCGGCGGTCGTTCTGGCACTGATCCTCGGCCCGATCAGTGAAAAGGGCCTGCGCGGTGCGCTGCGCGTCAGCGGCGGCGATATCGGTGTTCTGTTCGCCTCTCCGGTGTGCTGGGTGCTCATCGCCCTGAGCATTGTCGGCATCTTCTCTCCGTTCCTTATGGCAAAGTTCGAGAAGAAGGTTACCGGCACGGACGAGGTCGTCCTCGAGACCGACGAAGAATAAAAATCAAAAACTGCGGATGCCTTTGAGCATCCGCAGTTTTTGCCTGTTCATATTAGCGTCGATTAACAAGAGCACACACGTCGGACAGCCAGTCCTTTCGGTGCTTTTTGCCCTTTTGTCCTTGGCGGGCGACAGCCCGCCTGCGTCCAA
>ERZ824488.731-NODE-731-length-41432-cov-5.912415_pt1 | contig 41432 bp, 42 predicted proteins | sample MGYA00519936_ERZ824488 | MGnify/ENA primary metagenome ERZ824488 (study PRJEB31778, sample SAMEA3449153) | human gut metagenome | biome: human gut; feature: human-associated habitat; material: faeces | place: United Kingdom | collected 2010/2012 ... | reverse complement strand
TACCCGGGACATTTTCCCAAGTTATTACTTAAGACATTATCATAAAATAATCATACTCTTAGAAGAATAACCTAAGTAAATATTGACTTCTAGGTAAACTTATGATAAAATCTTATATGTTTAAGGCCTCAGCTTTAAACCACATTGAAAAGGTAAAAGTCCTAAACTTTAGGCACCTTAAAAGTGAGTCTTAAGTATTTAAAAGGAGGTATGTATGAAAGCTATTATTAAAACCGGAGGAAAACAATATTTAGTAGAAGAAGGACAAATTATTTATGTTGAAAAACTAAATGCCGAAGAAGGAAAAAATGTTGTTTTCGATGAAGTACTAATGGTTGATGGAAATATTGGTAATCCTTTAGTAAAAGACGCTAAAGTTACAGGTAAAGTTCTAAAACATGGTAAAAATAAAAAAATTAGAATTTTTAAATACGTTAACAAAAAGAAAAGTACTCGTAAAGCACAAGGACATCGTCAACCATATACAAAAGTAGAAATTACTAAAATTAATGGATAATTATTATGATTAAAATAGAAGTAATAAAAGATAATTCTAAATTAAAAAAAATAACTATCACAGGTCATGCTAAATATGATAAATACGGAAAAGATATCGTTTGTGCTGCCGTAAGTAGTATTGTAACTACTACTGTTAATGCTATAGAAAAACTAGATAAAGAAGCAATTTTCTATGATGAAAGTATTTTTCTAATTGAAATACGAAAAGAAAATGATATTGTAAATACATTACTTATCAATATGCTTGATTTATTAAAAGAGTTAGAAAATGATTATCCCAAAAACATTAAATTTTTATAGGAGGAAATATTATGATGAAATTAAATATCCAATTATTTGCTCATAAAAAAGGAGGAGGTTCTACTTCAAATGGTAGAGACTCTCGAGGAAGAAGATTAGGAGCTAAAGTAGCAGATGGTGAGTTTGCTAAAGCTGGTTCAATTATCTATCGTCAAAGAGGAACTAGAATTTATCCTGGAGCAGGAGTTGGAATCGGAAATGACCATACTTTATATGCTAAAGTAGATGGTATAATTAAGTATGAAAGATTAGGAAGAGATAAAAAACAAGTAAGCGTTTATGAAAAATAAAAGCTTCTTTTTTTATTAATGAAGGAGTATTTTATGAAAGAAAATGATATATATGAAGGTAAAATAATTGATGATAATTTAAATGGAAATGGTATTTTAAAAATAAAAAATTTTCCAGTTTTTGTCCCCTTTACCATCAAAGGAGATTTTGTAAAGGTAAAAATTACTAAAGTAAAAAAGAAATATGCTATTGGAGAAGTAATTTCTTATCTTAAGCATGCTAATTCTAATACCAAAGTTATATGTCCTTATTATTATAAATGTGGTGGATGTAATCTTTTGCACATTTCTTATACCAGAGAAAACGAGTTAAAAAAGAACTATATTCAAAAGCTTTTTCAAGGTGTTCCACTATCTTACACTTATTTTAACCCCTTTAATTATCGGAATAAAGTTACTCTTCATGTAGAAAATAGAAAACTAGGTTTCTATGAAGAAAAAAGTAACTCCTTGATAAACATTTCTAATTGTTTACTAGTCCAAGAAGAAATAAATAACTTTATAGAAATCTTAAAACAAATAGATCTATCTAATGTTAAAGAACTTGTAATAAAAGAAGGAACTAATAAAAAATTACTTTTAAAAATAATTGGAACAATAACTAACAAAGATCTTAACGTTTTAACAAATTATTCAAATCTAAGTTCAATTTTTATAAACAATAACTTAGTTTATGGAAAGGAATATATAAGTATAATTATTGATAGCAAGAAATACTTAATTAATGAAGATTCTTTCTTTCAAATTAATAATGATTGTATGAAAGCCTTGTATAACAAAATAAAACAATATGTAAAAGAAACAGATAAATTATTAGACTTATATTGTGGTACCGGTAGTATTGGTATTTTTTGTAGTGATGTTTGTAACCATATCACCGGAGTAGAAGTAAACAAAAAATCAGTTTCGTGTGGTAAGAAAATGATAGAAATAAACAATATTAAAAATTATAAAATAATAAATGGTGATGCAAGTATTATAAAAGAATATTTTGATGTAGTAGTAGTGGACCCTCCTCGAAGTGGTTTAAGTAAGGAAGTTATCAAAAATTTAAATAAAATGAAATCTAAAAAAATAATTTATGTTTCCTGTAATCCTAGTACCTTAAAAAGAGATATAGAAAGTCTTAATAATTATGAACTACAAAAAATAGATATTTTTAATATGTTTCCAAGAACAAAACATGTTGAATGTTTAAGCTACTTAAAGCTAAAAAAATAAGATAAATTTTTTAAATATTTGTTATATTGCATTTTTCTTACCATCTATGATACAATTATTAAAAGAAAAGAATACTAGGGAAAATAAAGACAAAGGAGAAGTATATGAAAAAGAAAATAAGAATTGATATTTTACCTAATACTATTTTTTTGAATGAAGATGGTACTTATAATCAAGATAACTCTATTATTTTTAGTGGACAAGTAGCAGGAGTTTGTTATGATAAAGAAGGATTTAATCATATTAAAGATGAATCATTAGAAAAAACCGAAAGACGAGTTAATTTGACTTTAAATAATGGTCATCATAGTGTTTATGATCACAATAACATAAGTTTAAATCTTCAAAATGTTCCTAAAATTTTAGCCATGATTATTAACAATGAAAAGCAATATACAACTTCTGAAAAATCAGCAAGATATACTCCAGTTATTGTAGAAGATGATTCAAAACTCACTAAAGCTGAAGAAGAATTATACAACAAATGGTTAGAAATCTTAAAAATTAAAATTAAAGATAGTTATGGAAATGTTTTTAATGACACTAAAATAACTAAATTAGCTCAAGAAAATGCTCGTTATTTTGTAACAGTATTCATGCCAACTCAAATGGTGTACACTACATCTTTTAGACAAATAAATTATATAGCTTCTTGGATGATGAAATATATTGAAGAAACTCCATCCAAAGATGAATTCACTAGGAAATTAAAAGAAGCAATGAAAGAATTTGTAAGTGAATTAAATAGACTAAATATTTTAGAGGATAGACTATTACAAAATGAAAAAGAAAGAGGACTTTCCTTATTTAATAAAAATGCTCATAACAGAGAAACTCATTTTGGAGATGTTTATTCAACTCTTTACAAAGGATCTTTTGCAGAATATGCTCAGGCTCAACGTCATCGTACTATTTCTTATGAATTAGAAATGCTTGAGGATAAAGAATATTTTGTTCCTCCAATCATTGAAGATGATGAAAAATTAGTAAAAGAATGGTTAAAAGATATGCAAAGTGTTCAAAATATTAATCCTCAAGGAGAAAAAGTTCTTATCTCTGAAAGAGGTAATTATGAAGATTTCATTTTAAAATGTAAAGAAAGATTATGTAGTGCCGCTCAATTAGAAATAATGAGACAAACTAGAGACACTTTAATGGAATACAAAGAAGCTCTAGAAGAAAAAAATCATTATTTAAAAGATGATATTAAAAAATATACTAAAGGCGCTCGTTGTACTTTTCCTGATTTTAAATGCCCTTCTGATTGTAATTTTAAAGAAGGAAAAACTTTAACAAGGAAAATATAAGGATTAATTATGAAAAAAGGAAAACTAATTGTAATCGAAGGAGCTTGTGATGGAATAGGTAAAACTACTCAGTACAATCTCTTAAAAGAAAGATTAGAAAAAGAAGGAGAAAAGATTATAAGTCATCATTTTCCATCTTATAATACCTATCAAGGAAAACCAGTTGAAGAATACTTAAAAGGTAATCTTGGTAGTCCTAAAGATTTATCTCCATATTTTGTAAATAGTTTATATGCTATAGACCGTGCTATTACCTGGGAAACAAAGTTAAAACAAGAATATGAAGAGGGAAACACTATTCTTTTAGATCGCTATACAACTTCAAGTTTAATTTACCAGTCAGCATTAATCGAAGACATCGAAGAAAAGAAGAAATTCATTGATTACGTAATAGATTTTGAATATGAAAAATTAAATATCGCTAAACCAGATAATGTTATTTTTCTAACCGCGCCTTTAGATTTAGTAAATAGTTTAAGAAAAAAACGAAAAGAAGAAGAAGGCGAAGCTATCGAAGGAGACATCCATGAAAAAGACTTAGCGTTTCAAAAGAAAGTCTATGAAAATGCTTTATTCGTCGCCAATTATTTAAATTGGAATATTATAAGCTGTAATAAAGAAAATGCTATGAAAACGCCTTTAGCAATTCATGATGATATCTATAAATTAGTAAGAAAAAGAAGTTAATGACTAGGTCATTACTTTTTTTGTTATTTATGCTATAATAAAAGTGAAATAAGGAGTAAAGAAATGGAAATAAATCTATACGAACATAATCAAAAAGCTTATGACAAAATGAAAAACATGATAAAAGAAAGAGAAAAATGTTGTATAATTCATCCCACTGGAACTGGAAAAAGTTATATAGCTTTAAAATGGTTAAATGAAAATAAAAATAAAAAAAGTTTATTAGTTACTTCTTCTCTTTCAATAATATCTCAAATAGAAAAAACTATAAGAGAAAATAATATGACTCTAGAAAAAGATTTTCCCAATCTAGAAATAATAACTTATAGAAAACTAATGAATGACCCTAATAAAAATTATGATTTAATAGTACTAGATGAATTCCATAGAGCAGGAGCACCTAAATGGGGCGAAGGAGTAAAAGAACTACTAAAAAATAATAAAACAGCCAATGTTTTAGGTTTATCAGCAACTCCAGTAAGATATTTAGATAGCAAAAGAGATATGTCCGAAGAACTATTCGATGGTAATGTAGCATCTCATATAACCTTACCATATGCTATAGCTATGGGAATTTTATCCCCACCAATATATATAAATGCCATTTACTCCTTTAAAGAAGACTTAGAAAACTTAGAAAATAAAATAGCCAAAATAAAAGATAAAGAAGAGAAAAAAGAATTAGAAAAAGAACTAAAAAAAGCCAGAAGATTAATAGAACAAGCCGAAAACTTACCAGAAATATTTGAAAAATACTTAAAGAAAAAAGATAGTAAATGTTTAGTATTTACAAAAGACATAAAACATTTAAAAGAAATGATAAAAGAATGTCCAAACTGGTTTTATAAAATAAATAAAGATTTAGATATAAATTATATTCATTCAGAAGAAGATGAAGAAATGAATAAATATATCTTAGATAGATTTCATTATTTAAAAAATGACAAATTAAAACTATTATTTTCAGTAGGAATGTTAAATGAAGGAGTACATGTAGAAGATATAGATGCAGTAATAATGTTAAGACCAACATCATCTCCAATATTATATATGCAACAACTTGGAAGAGGCTTAACAACCGGAAAGAATAAAAAGCCCTTAATATTTGATATAGTAAATAACATAAAATGTTTAAAAGATATAGAACTATTAAGAGAAACAGTAATAAAAGTAATGAAAAAGAACAATAAAACTAAAGAAGAAATAGACCAAAAGGTAAAAGCCTTCAAAATAATAGATGATTATAAAGAAATAACAAAATTAATTGAAGAACTAGATATAAAAGCAACCTATGGCTGGGATGAAAACTATGAAATAGTGAAAAAATTTAAAGAAGAAAAAGGTAGATTTCCAACCCAAAAAGAATCAGGAGGACAATGGCTTAACACTCAAAAAACAGCATATAAAAAAGGAAAACTATCAGAAGATAGAATTAAAAAACTAGATGGTTTAGGAGACTGGAATCCCGCTCAAGGAAAAACTCATGATGACATGTGGGAAGAAAATTATGAAATAGTGAAAAGGTTTAAAAAAGAAAATAAAAGGTTTCCAACCCAAAAAGAACCCGGAGGGCCATGGCTTAACAATCAAAGAAAAGCATATAAAAACGGCAAACTATCAAAAGATAGAATTAAGAAACTAGATAGCTTAGGAGAGTGGCATAGTCCTAATGATACAAAATGGGATGAAAATTATGAAATAGTGAAAAAATTTAAAGAAGAAAAAAGTAGATTTCCAACCCAAAAAGAACCCGGAGGGAACTGGCTACATACCCAAAGACAAGCTTATCAAAAAGGAAAACTATCAGAAGATAGAATTAAGAAACTAGATAGCTTAGGAGACTGGAATCCTAATTATGATGAGATATTAGATGAACAATGGGAAGAAAATTTTGAAATAGTAAAAAAGTTCAAAGAAGAAAATGACAGGTTTCCAACCCAAAAAGAACTCGGAGGGCAATGGCTTATTAATCAAAGAAGAACATATAAAAAAGGAAAACTATCAGAAGATAGAATTAAGAAACTAGATAGCCTAGGAAACTGGAAAAGCGCAAGAAAAAAGGTAGTAAATGTTCATAATTTAAAAGAAAAAGACAATATTAAAAAACCAAAACAATAAAATTAAATAAAAGTACTAAAGGAGGAAAAACATGTTTGAAAATAAAAAAGTTTTAATTTTAGGACTAGCTAGAAGTGGCATCGCGGCTGCTAAGTTCTTAAGTAAAAGAGGATGTTCTATCACTATAAATGATAAAAAAACCTCTGAAGATAAAGAAATTCTTGAAGAATTAAAGTCCCTAGGAGTAAAAGTAATCTTAGGCTCTCATCCTGATAATCTTATTACTAAAGATTTAGATTATTTAATAAAAAATCCTGGAGTACCTATAGACCATAAATATGTTCTAAAAGCTAAAGAACTAGGTATTTCTGTTATCAATGAAGTAGAAATGGCTTATTTATGTCTTCCTAAAGATAAAAACATCAAAATATTAGCAATTACAGGAAGTAATGGTAAAACAACTACAACAACTCTTTGCTATAACTTTTTAAAAGAAGACAAAAAAGAAGTAATACTTGCTGGTAATATCGGTTATCCACTTTGCTCATTTGTAGATAATATAAAACCTAATACCATAATAGTTATGGAAACTTCTTGTCAGCAACTAGAAAACTTAGATAAATTTAATCCTGATGTTGCCATAATGACTAATATTACTGAAGCCCACATTGATTTTATGAAAACTTATGAGCATTATAAATATGTTAAAAGTAAACTTATAAAAAATCAAACTAAAGATGATGTTGCTATTTTAAATAAAGAAAATAAAGAACTTCTTAGTGCTGTAAAAAATGCCCAAAGTACTAAAAAATATTTTTCATCAAAAGAAAAAATCAATGGAGCTTATATAGACAATAATAAAATTTATTACTATGATGAAGAAATAATAGATCTAAAAGATATAAAACTACGAGGAGTTCATAATTACGAAAACATCATGGCAGCAGTTATGGGAGTAAAAGAATTTAATTGCTCTACTAAAAGTATTGTCAAAGTCTTAAAAGAATTTACCGGAGTAGAACACCGTTTAGAATTCGTCGGCAATATAAATGGCAGAATTTTCTATAATGATACTGAAGCCACTAATATTAAATGTACTCAAATAGCCTTAGCTAGTTTTACTGAACCAACTATAATTTTACTCGGAGGCTTAGAAAGAGGTCAAAAATTTGAAGATTTAAAACCATATTCTAAAAATATTAAAGCCGTAATAGGAATGGGCGAGTGCCGTGAAAGAGTAAGAGATTTTGGAAAGTCCATCAATGTACCAACTTATATTTATGATTACATTGATAAAGCTACCGAAAAAGCTTATGAAATAAGCTCTACTGGAGATGTTATCTTACTTTCTCCTGGAAGTGCTTCTTGGGACCAATTTAAACAATGTGAAGATAGGGGAACTCTATTTAAAAAAATAGTAAAAAGTTTTGAAAATAAATAATTAATAAGAACAAAAAAAGACATAGTTTTAAATATATAAAAATTATACTTAATATGGTGAATAACTTTGAAAATATATTTAGACTATGTTTTTCTTATTAATTTTTTATATGACTTTATTCTTCTTTTAGCCCTTTCCATAGTCTTAAAAAGAAATATCTCGAAAATTAGACTTTTTCTAGGAGCATTATTTGGAAGTCTTTCCTTTTTTATACTTCTTTTCGATATTTCTTCACTTTTATTTTTTATTCTAAAAATGCTTCTAGCTATTATAATGCTTCTTATTACTTTTTCCTATAAAGATTTAAAATATACCCTGAATAATTTTATCTATTTAATCATATTATCAGTATTAATGGGAGGAGTTTTATATCTAATAAATATCGAAGTAGGGTACTCAAACGTTGGTATGATTTTCTTTACTAATGGAAAAAGCCTTAATCTTATGCTCCTTATAGTTATTGGATTTATCTCTACCATAATTTATTCTAAATACCTAAGAAAAACCAAAAGAGAAAATAATAAAAAATATAAAACAACCCTTTTTATTGATAACCAAAAACTAAATTTAACCGGATTTTTAGATACCGGAAACGATCTTTTATACTTTAAAAAACCAGTTCTAATTTTAAATAAAAATATCAAACTAGATTTAACTGATAAAAATATCTACTATATTCCTTTCACAACATTAAATAGTACCGGAGTAATGAAATGTATAAAATTAGATAAGATATTTATTGAAGAAAAAGGTTTTTTTGAAAATATCTATTTAGCCCTTTCAAATGACAAATTCCACTTACATAGTGCTGATATAATTTTAAATACAAACTTATGGGAGGAAAATAATGAAACAAAAACTATTAAAACTAATAAAAAAACTAATAAGAAAAAATAATATCTTTTTTGTCGGAGCAACCGATATTCTGCCCCCACCACTTTCTAAAGAAGAAGAAGATAAACTTTTAGAATTAAAAGAAAATGGTAACATTAAAGCTAAAGATAAACTAATAGAACACAATCTAAGATTAGTAGTTTTCTTAGCCAAACGTTATGAAAACACTAAAGTAGATCTAGAAGACTTAGTAAGTATTGGTTCGATTGGGTTAATCAAAGGAATAAATACATACAAAAGAGGTAAAAATATTAAACTAGCTACATATTGCTCTAGATGTATTGATAATGAAATATTAATGTATCTAAGAAAAAACAAAAAAACTAAAGCAGACATCTCTTTTGAAGAATCACTAAGTTTTGATAGTGATGGCAATGAACTACATCTAGAAGACATTTTAGGAACTGAAAAAGATATTGTTACTAAACCACTAGAAGAAGCTTATAATAAAAAATTATTAAAAGAAGAACTAGAAAAATTAGACAAAAGAGATAAAGAAATAATGTACTTAAGATATGGTTTAAATGGTAAAGATGAACTAACCCAAAAAGAAGTAGCTAAAAAACTAAATATTAGCCAGTCTTACATTTCTAGAATAGAGAAAAAAGTTATAAAAAAGCTAAAAAATATCATAAAAGTTTAGCTTTTTTTTGATTTATGTTATACTATCTTTGTTAGGAGTTTTTTATTATGACATACACATTTATTGGAAATAAAGATTATATAGAAACAGAAATATCTAAAATTTTAAAAGATAAAAATAAAGAAAATATTATAACTTATGACTTAGAAGAAAATACTCTTACCCAGGTATTAGAAGACTTAAATACCATTAGTTTATTTGGTCAAAAAATAGTTATTGTAAATAATATTGATAAAATAACTACTCCTGAAGATCTTATTAAATACTTAGAACATGAAAGTGATAATATTTTAATATTAACTAATAATAAAGAACTAGATAATAGAAAAAAACTTACTAAAATTTTAAAAGAAAAAACTACTTACAAAGAACTATTTAAATATGATGTAACCAATTATATTAAAGAAAATTTAGAGAATTATACTATGTCTTATCTAGATATCAACATGCTTATTAATTATTGTAATAACGACATATCAAGAATAGAAAATGAACTAGAAAAATTAAAAATATATAAAACAAATGATAAAAAAATAACAAAAGAAGACATCGAAAAATTAGTAAAAAAAAGTTATGACTCAACTATTTTTAATCTAATAGATAGCATCAACAATCATGATAAAGAAAAGATGTATCAAATATATCAAGAACTATTATTAGAAAAAGAAACCGATGACAAAATTATTTATACTTTAGCCAATCATTATAGGCTTCTTTATCAAATAATGCTTAAAATAAAAAAATATAAAGATGATGAAATAATTAAAGAATATAAATTTCATCCTTATAGATTTAGTAAATTAAAAGAACAAACTAATCTAATATCGGAAAAAGAAGTATTAAAAATTCTTAAAAATCTAGGAGATATCGATATCAAAATAAAAACTGGAAAAATAGATTCTAGTTTAGGACTTGTCACATTTTTTGAAAATTTATAAATGCTATACTAAATTTAAAGGAAAAGTGTTATAATAAAAACATAGTATTAAGGAGAGTATTATGGAAAAAATATCACTTTTAATTGATCAAGTTGTTAGTTATATGGTTTCCTTTGGCTTCATGGGAGGCTTTTTCTTAGTGATATTAGAATCAATAATACCAGTCTTACCACTTGGAGTAATCGTTGGTTTAAATATGCTTTCCTTTGGAAACATTTTTGGTTTTTTAATTTCTTATATAGCAACGTTATGTGGTTGTATGTTATCATTTTGCTTATTTAGATACGTAATAAAAGACCGTTTCCTTAATTGGTTTTCTAAGAAAAATCAAGAGACTATCACTAGATGGATGAAAAAACTTACTGAAATAGATTTTAATATTTTAGTAGTTTTAATAGCACTTCCCGTAACTCCGGCGTTTGCCCTTAATATAGCTGCTGGACTTTGTAATATTCCTCTGCGTAAATATCTAATAGCTCTTCTAATAGGAAAGCCTGCTATGTTATTATTCTATGGTTACATCGCTGTTTCCTTTGTTGATAGTCTAAAAGACCCAATAAACTTTATAAAAGTAGGAGTTCTAGTCCTTGGAGCTTATATAATTAGTAAAATAATTGAAAAATTAGTAAAGGTGGAGAAGTAAATGGAGTATATAATTATAGGATTATTAGTAGTAATTTTAATTTTAGTAGTAATTAGTTTATTTAAAAATATTAATGAAGCCAATATTACTGATAGGTTAGGAAGACTAGAAGTAAGTATTACCAAAGATTTAAGTGATTTAAAAAGTAGTTTAAACAAAGATTTTAATGATCTTTCCGAAAAACAAGAAAAAAGACTACTTCTTATGAATGAAAAAGTAAATGAAAGATTAGATCAAAATTTTGAAAAAGCTAATAAAACTTTTGTAAATGTCTTAGAAAGATTATCTAAAATAGATGAAGCTCAAAAAAAGATTGATTTATTATCAAAAGATATTATCTCTTTACAAGGTATTTTAACTGATAAAAAAACTAGAGGAATTTTTGGCGAAGTTAATTTAAAACACATCTTAACTTCAATCTTTGGCGAAAAGAATGATAACATTTATAGAATGCAATATACATTATCTAATCATGCTATAGCAGATTCAATACTTTTTGCTCCACAGCCACTTGGCACTATTGCAATAGATTCTAAATTTCCTTTAGAAAACTATCAAAATATGGTAGATAAAAACTTAACAAATATAGAAAGAGAAAGGTATGAAAAATTATTTAAAGCGGATGTTAAAAAACATATTGACGCTATAAGCAGTAAATATATTATTCCTGGAGAAACTAGTGACCAAGCTATTATGTTCCTCCCAGCTGAAGCAATCTTTGCTGAACTTAATGCTTATCATCAAGATATAATTGAATATGCTTATAAAAAAAGAGTATGGATAACCTCACCAACTACTTTAATATCAACTTTAACAGTAATTCAAATGATTTTAAAAAATATTGAACGAGATAAATATACCAGTATTATTCATGAAGAATTAAATAAACTAGGAACTGAATTTAGAAGATATAAAGAAAGATGGGATAAATTATCTAGAAGTATTGAAACAGTAAGTAAAGATGTAAATGATATTCATACTACTACTGAAAAAATAACTAAAAGATTTGATTCTATTAGTAGAGTAGAATTAGATAAAGAAAGAGTAGAAGAATTAGAATAAAAAATAAGTAAATATATTGATTTTTATCATAAAAAATGATAAATTATTAATATATTTATTTCTGCGAATGTAGTTTAATGGTTAGAATATGGCCTTGCCAAGGCTAGGATGCGGGTTCGATTCCCGTCGTTCGCTCCATTGAGAGAATTACTCACACCTCGTGTGAGTTTTATTTTATAAAAATATCCTATATCGCTCGTTGATATGGGATTTTTTCATGTTGGAAAGGAGGTTTACTTAAATGAAAATAACCATAGAACAATTAGAATTTCCTTTATGTGTCAAAGAAAAGATTACCAAGATACCTAAAATATCAAAACTACATTTAGAATTTATAAATGGTAAAAATATTCATTTTAATAAAACTAACCTTTCTATTCATGAACCACATAAAATTATTATTAGTAATAATCTATCTTGTTTAATTCTACTTGTATTTAATAATGATAATAATATTTATATAAAAGATAGCTTAGATACTATTACTATAAAAAGACTAGAAACATTAGTTTTACAAATGATTTCATAACTCTTTTGCCATTTACGTTCCTATAAAAATGTGATAAAATGGTAATATACGGAAATTATATATAACCGTATATTTTAAATATTTTGGAGTTCTTTACACAAGGGAAATTCTCTCTTGTTTTTTTGTCGTTCAAAAAGAAAGGAGAAGAAAAAATGAACGAAAAGAAGAACTTTATGGTTGGACTTTATCCTCGTGTTTCGACAGAAGATCAATCAAGGTATGGACATAGTTTAGATGAGCAAGAAGAAAGTATGAAAAAACTATGTGACTTTAAAGGCTACACAATTTATAAGATTTATCGTGAAGAAGGTGTTTCTGCTAAAAGTATGGATAGACCTAAGTTTCAAGAAATGATTAACGATTTAAAAAGTGGCAAAATAAATAAAATCATTGTCTATAAACTAGATAGGCTTACTCGTTCTATCCAAGACTTAGAAAGCATTTGTAAATTAATTGAAGAAACAGATACCAGTTTAGAAAGTGTATCAGAAGAAATTAATACTGATACTGCAACAGGAAAATTCTTTATTAGAATGACTACAATACTTGCCCAATTAGAAATTGAAAGAACTAGTGAAAGAACAAAATTTGGTTTAACTGGTGCAGCGAAAAAAGGACATTTTAGTGGTAAAGCACCTATTGGATATAGAAAAGTTAATAAAGAATTAGTGATTGATGATGTTGAAAGTGAAGTCGTAAAGGACATATTTAAATCCTATCTTAATGGTTTATCAGTTTGTGCTATTACAAAAGAATTGAATAATAAAAATGCTCTTAATAGACATTGGCGAACAACAACAATTGACAGAATGCTTTCTAATTATATTTATGCAGGAGATTATCAACACCGAAAAAGAATTAAAGATGAAGAAACAATATTACTTGAAGATGTATGCCCTGCTATTATTAATAAAGAGGATTTTAAACTAGTCCAAAAACAAAAGGAAAAGAATTTAAAAAACTATACTAGAAAACACACCTATGTATATATGCAAAAGATAATTTGTTCTAAATGTAATAAAATCATGGGTGGCTCTTCTACTACTCCTAAAAATAAACCTACTCAAATCTACTATAGATGTAATTGTTGTAATACTAGAATTAATGAAAAGAAAATTGAAGAACCTTTAATGCTATTTTTAAATGATATGTTAGATTATTACTTGCTTATAGATAATAACTTTAAATCATTTTTTAACGAAGATATTACTGTTGAAATAGAAAGATATAACAAAATAGTAAAAGAATTAAATAACAAGCTAAAAAGAATCAAAAAAGCCTATGTTGATAGTGTTATTGAATTAGATGAATTTAAAGATGAAGAAATTAGTATTAAAAGGCAGATTGAAGAAACTGAAATTAAACTAAATAATTTAAAACAAGCGAACATAAATATTAATAATAAAGAAGAACTAAAACTTTATACTAATCTATTTCAATTAGAAAAATTAAAGTATAAATCTTATTATGTCAGAAAAAATGGACTGTGGAACAAACTTAGCAAAGAACAAAAATCAGAATTAATTAAGAAATATATTGATTCCATTGAAATAGAAAAAGTAAAAGACGAAGTCGTCATCAAAAAGATTAATATCAATAAAAAAGAAATTGAAAACATTGGTTATATGTTTAGAAACGATTGTTTTGATATGGTAGTTAATATTAATGAAAAAGATATTATACTATCTAATGAAAAAACAAAAGAAGATATTAATAAATATATTTCATCACTAAGTAAATATTATAAAATAAATTCTATAACCATTAATAAAGAGAAACTTGACATTAATAATTTATCTAGCAATTCTGTTCTACAAATTATTCCTAATAAAAAGCAAAGTAAATTCGATAAAGATAAGTATACTTTGCTTCAAATAAATACTTAGATATGGTAAAATAAGATTAAAGTGAGGTGTAATAATGCAAGAAACAATCAGTACTATTATAAAGCAAAATTCACAATTATTTGGCGATAATCCTCAAATAAAAAAAATTAATGTTGGATTCACTAATACTATATTTGTAGTAAATGATTTATATATTATTAAAATTTGTACTAATGAGGATAATGAAAATAATTTTAAAAACGAAATTAATTTCTATAAAGAAAACACAGGAAATAATCTTTTCCCAAAACTATATATTTCTGATATTAGCAAAAAAGATGTAGCTTATTGTTATGAAATAATTGAAAAAATAGATGGAGTTTCTTTATATAATGTTTGGCATACTTTTTCTGATTATGAAAGAGAAAATATCATTAAACAGCTATGTGAGGCAATGAAAAGTATTCATTCAAACAAATCTAAAGGACAAAATTTTGATTGGAATAATTATTTACAAAATCAATTTACGGAACTATATTCTAAAGCAAAAACACTAAATGTTTTTACAGAACAAGAGCAAAAATTAATAGAATATGCTTTTTCTAAATTTTCAAAATATTTAAAAAAAGAAGAATTAGTTTTGGTTCATAATGATTTACATTTTGATAATATATTTTATAAAGATGGAAAAATAAAAATTATAGATTTTGAAAGATCAATGTATGCTCCAAAAGATTTTGAGTTGGATATTCTATATAGAATGATTAGAAAACCTTGGAAATTTGCAAGTGAAGAAACAGAACAATACACAAATTCAAGTGATTATACTAATATCAAATTATATATTGAAAAATATTATCCAGAGTTAGTAAATGTAGAATTTTTACCACAAAGACTAGCTATTTATGACATGATTTATTATTTAAGACAGCTTATTAATTATCAAAATTCAAAAGAATTAAAAAACGATGTTATATCAGCTGCTAAAATTGTAAGTCTAAAGGATGAGTTAAATTTTGAAAATATAGAAAATGATGCTCAACTAATGGATTTTATGAATATAAATATTGAATATGGTTGGGTTGATAAATATGGTTTAAAACATTTAAATAATTTAAAAGGTTTTAGAGAAAATTATAAAACAATGTCTATTGAAGAAATATTAGAAACAGGTCTTGGCACTTGTATAGAACAAGCAAAATTAATTAAATACTTTTTTGATAAAATAGGTTTAGAAAATAAACTTTATTGTCATAGAGGCTATGAAACTGAAGAAAATTTTGATAAAGAAGTAAGAATGCACTGCTTTGTATTGTTTAACTATAATGATAATTGGTATCATTTTGAACATTCTAATATACCTAAAAGAGGAATCCATAAATATGGCAGTATAAATGATGCAATTAAAAAAATTACAAGTGGTTTTGAAGAACATAATGATATTAGAGTCTTAACTGAAATTCCTAATATACCTACTGGTTTATCATTTAAAGAATTTAATCAATATGTAAATCAATTTGATGCTGTTTATCTTAAAGAACATAATAATAAAATAAAGTAAATATTAATAAATTGAGCAAGAAATTGCTCTTTTTTATTGACTAAAAAGGAAGGAGAAGATTTTTATTAACTACTTTTTTGAAGTAGTATTATCACAAATTCTTGATTATTTTGAAAGAAATGCTGAACAAGTAACTAATTATTTTCTATTAGAAATATTAAAGAATGATAAAAAATATCAAAAACAAATTAAAAGAATTTTAGAAACAAATAAACAAAATAAGAAAGGAGAATAAAGTTGAGTTATGCTATATTTAGAAGTAAAGGTATTAAAACTTTAAATGATTTATCACAAATTGGTTCTCATAATCAACGAACAAAAGATTATTATAAATCTAATCCAGATATTAGAATCGAAGATTCTAAAAATAATATTGAACTAATTCGTTGTAATAAGAAGTATATAAATAAATTTTATGAAATTACAAAAGATTATCAAAAAGAATTTAATGATAGAATGAAAATAATCAGATCTGATAGAAAAAAATCATTTTATGAGTTTGTAAATAATTCTAAAGGTGTTGTTGCTGATGAAATGATTTTTACTAGCGATGCAGAGTTCTTTAAAAATATGAATCACGAAGATATGATGAAATGGGCAACCGAAAGTATAAATTTTGTCATAGAAGATTTAGGTTATAAGAAAGAACAAATTATTCATGCTACTTTGCACCTTGATGAAAAAACACCTCATATTCATTTAGTAGTAATTCCACTTGTTAAAAAGTTTGATAAAAGATGTAATAAAGAAATATACTCTATTTCTAAAAGAGTATATATTAAAGACAAAACACATTTAAGCAAATTACAAGATAAATATTATGAAAGATTAATTAATAATGGTTTTAAATTAGAACGTGGTGAAAAGAATACTGGTATTAAAAATATCGAAACAAAGCAATTCAAAAGTTTTACTAAGTATGTTGATAGAGTTGCTTTTAGAGAACAAAAAGAGTTTCAAAAAGCATCAAACGAGATTAAAAGAATACTATCAAATGCTAAAAGAAAATTTAATTCTGCTAAAGTAATTCTTGATGGAGAAGAATATAATATCTTGTTAGATTATTTTGATATGTATAGTGAGAATGTAAAAAAGCAAATAAGAAACGAAGCGCTTTATAATAATATATCTAAGTATATTACTACCTATAGTCAATTAGAAACCAAGTATAAAAATTTAGATATTGACCACAATTACTCGCAACAAGATTATATAAATCTAAAAGAATTATATAGTAATTTAAGAAATTTTATATACGAGATTTTTCAAAAACTCAAATCATTTTTTAGAGAATTATTGTTATCAAAAAACAATAATCAAAAAGAAGAAATAATTGATATATTGAAAGATTGTTATGACAATAAAATTTATGATTTGATAGATATTAAAGATATAACAAAAGATACTAACATCCAAATCATTACAGATAATCAAACTAAATCAATAGAAAAAGACTACGATATTTTTAAATAGTCGTAGCCATTAGAAACTAAATTCTGACAATTTAGAAACACACTTGCAAATTGACATAATCAATTAGCGTGTGATAGTTATAAATATTTTAATAATTCAGGAAACTCTGTATATCCACTTTCAGAATTTAGATGACCACCGCCTGAAATCATAATCTGATTTTCAGTTATAGCATCAGCAAAATCTTTTTCAGCTTCATATTTTACATAAGGATCATTATCAGAGTAAAAACATACAATGTCATCACAACAATTCTTAACATCTGTAAGATTATCAAAATACATACTTTCATTAACTGCATCATAATCTTTATCTATTCCAAGATAATTATTAAAACCACAGACAAAAACTAGTCTTTTAACTTTAATCTTATTTTCAACTAGAAATTTACAAATAAAGATAGGTGCTATTGAATGAGCAAATATAATTGTATTTTCATTTATAATATTTGCTTCAACATAAGTCTTTAACAACCTAGACCAATTTTCATAGTTTTGATAACCAACTCCTGTTGGAAAGTCTGGAGTGTAAACTTCTAATTTTTTATTTTCTATTTCTTTTCTTAGATACGGAATCCAATTAGAAAATGGACTTCCAAAACTTCCATGGACTAATAAATAATTATTTTTCATTTTTAAATCTCTCCTTCTTCACTTTTATCATGCTGTTCTATGATACTATTTATAAACTTACTTTCTAAATTTTGATATTGAACCAGTGACGCACTAACCTTTTTAATTTCTTTGTTTATTTCTTTTGTATGTTTTTCAATTTTATCATTTACCTGCTTTAATTCATCAATTTCAGAAACATATACTAGAAACCCAGAATATTGTTCAAAATCAATATTACTACTATCTTGATATATTTTATTTTTATTGATTTTTGAATAAGAATAAGAAATCTCTAAATTCTTTTTTTCAAAATTATTTAAGATATCAGATGTTGTTACGCCTAAACAAATTATCCATTTTTTACCAGGAAATATTCTAATATCATTTTTTTGCTTTCTTAATAACTTTTGCTCCGTTTCTGGCAGTTGTTTTATAAATTCTTCATCAAACTTTAGATTTCTAATTGTTAAAGGGACATTTCCTGTATTTGTTAATACAATACAGGCTAAACTTGAGCGAACCAATTCAAATGTAATTTGTAAATAAGGTCTATTATGCTCACGCCTTTCAATAAGAAGAAAAACTATTGTTATCCACGATCCTATTAAGGCGAGTATATTAATAAAATCGTTCCAAGAAAAACTATTTAAATTATTTACACTATTAATTAATTCTTTCAATAAATTTTCCATAATACCTCCAAAATACTTGCTAATAAAATTGTACTATATTTAAAGAAAAATTGCTATATACCTATCTAGATTACTAAAGAAAGTATGATATAATTATAAAAGGAAGTGGTATACTTATGGAAGTTAAAAATTGGGCTAAAAATATTGATTGGAATCGAAGAATAAAAGCAGTATGTAAACCTTGCTGGGAAATTAAATATTGCCCTTATGGTTCTTTGGTTGAATATATGCCACAAGAAGAAGATAATAAAGAAAAGATATGTAGAATCTTTGGACACATTTGTCCTGTATTCAAAGTAGCAGAACCATTTACTGAAACAAAAGAGCTCAGAAATATTTCAAGAATTATTCCAAGAGAAGTTCAATTAAAAGTAAGTAGAAGAGATAATAATATATGTCAATTATGTTCTAAAAGTGTTCTGGATAAAGATATTCATTTTGATCATATAATTCCTTGGTCAAAAGGTGGAAGCTCTGATGAAAATAATATTAGGATATTATGTCCTGAATGCAATTTAAAGCGTGGGAATAATTTTGAATCTGAATTATTAGTTATAGACTTTAATGAATTAGCAAACGGATTAATAGATTTAACTCAGGAAATGCTTTATGATATTATTGTTTCAATTTTTGTTATAAATAATATCAGAAAAGAAAAAGAAAATGATTTAACTCTTAAAAACATTTTCTCTAAATTGCATTTAAATAAACAACAAGAAGAAACTGCAAAAATAGTTTACAAACTATCTTTTGAGTTAGATAATTTTATTTCTCAATATTTAAATAATAATTTTAACAAAACAGAAATTGAAAAAATCAAATATCGATTTGGTTACAACAAACAAATAAAAACACATACACTTCAAGATACTGCAAAAAAGTTTAATGTATCGGTTACAAATATTCGAGAAACAGAAAAAAAATTATTCAACTTTATAGGACTAAATATAAAATATCTGAAAAATGAAAACGAGCTAGTAACCTATGATAGTAAGATGATTCAAGAAATTAACAAAATAAAATTATAGACAAAAGAGAGGTATTTTATGAATGAGTATCATAAAGCGTTATTGAAATTAATAGAAGATAATAAAGATATAATAGAAAAGAAAGTTGAGAAAAATCCTGATTATCTTATTGAGCTAATGCAACATTCTATTAAAAGTGGTTCAGATATTCTTTATAAGGGATTTGATAGTGATAAAGGACGAGAACTAGAATCTGTGAGAAAGGAAAATAGATATTTTACTAATAGACTTTATAAAACTTGGAAAAAGCCAATTGACTATTTTGAAGCACTAATAGAACTAATAACTAGTTGTACATCTTCTTTTGTTGAAACTTTTTATGAAGACGCTTATAAAAATAATAATTTATTGTTTAATGCATTACAAAATATTCAAGCTAGAGCATTACTAATATCTAGAGAATGTTTAACATTAATTAAAAATGGTTATCCTGATGGAGCTTTTAGTCGTTGGAGAACACTTTATGAATTATCAGTAATTGGTAAATTACTATATGATGAAAATAATCAAGAATTATGTGAAAAATATTTAAATTATTACCATATTCAGGAATACTTAGATGAAAAATTTTCAAGAGAAAGAGGACATCAAAATCATACTGATGCATCTTTTGAAAATTTAAAATACAACTATGATTTAATGATTGATAAATATGGACAAGACTATGTTAAAGGAGATTATGGCTGGGCAAATGATATATTTAATAAAAAAAGAGTTACCTTTCAAGAAATAAAGGATAGAGTTGATATGGACAAGTTATATGGACATTATAAACTATCTTCTGCCTATATACATGGTAATCATAAAGCCAATGAAGAATCATTAGGAGTAATACCAAACTTAGAAAAGCTAAAACTAGTTGGTCCCTCAAATTATGGATTATCTATACCAATGCAAAATGTTTCAATATCTTTGGTACATATTTCTACATATTTCTTTTTAACTTATTCAAATCTTGATGTATGGACAACATGTTCAATTATGAATAAGTTTTTAGATAAAATAATAGTTGAATCTAGTAAAGTACAAATCAAAATTGAAAATAAAGAAAACAAGTTAAGAGGAATATATCCGAATATTTTAATAACTTCCTTTAAAGGCAAAAATAATTCATCTTCTATGCTACTTCATCAAATTCGTGCAAATAATCTTGATAAACTGGAATTAACGAATAGTTTTTCCACAAGTGTAAATGAACTAAAAAATAAAATAAATAAGAATAATTACAAATACATTATAGCATTTGGACAAAAGCCTAATAGTGATCATATTTACATAGAATTGATTGGAAATAAAAATAATAATAAAATTACAACTAAATTTCCTTATAAAAAATTTACATCATATCTTTCATCAAATAAGATAGTTTTTTCGTTATCTAATGATGCTGGTAACTATTTATGCAATAATATATACTATGAAGGTATGAAATATATTCAGGAAATTTCTTCAGATATTAAAATGATCTTTGTTCATATACCACCAATTAGTTCAGATTATGATTTTGAAAATTTAGCAAAAGTGACTTCAAATTTTATAGAATCACTATCAATTCATAATTAATTAGTGTATTATTTCAATGTATGTGCTATAATCTATTTAACGAGTGAGGGATATTTTTTTGATAAAAGGTTTAAAACCCTCTTATCAATCGCTCCATAATAAAATGTGCTCGAACTTTTCGAGTTTTGATAAATAACTAATTCAGAAATGGATTAGTTTTTTTGTTTATAAACTACCACGTATCAGCTTGGAAATTGTATCAAAAGATAAATGTATTCAATTTACTCGTGATTTATACGATCATAGGGTATTAGATGCTGAAGATTTAAAAAAATTGATGAAACTTTCTAAATTTATCAATAGTTATAGAGATTATATATTAAAAGAAAAAGATGATTATGAGTGCTAATGCTAATAACCATCTTTTTCAATTTATTTTACTTGCTTATTAATTCTGTTTTCAATACGTTTCACTAGTTTTATACTTGATTCAACCTCATCAGTATTACGCTCAGTAAATTCAGATAATTCCTTAATATCACTATTAGAAGAAAGGCAATATCTTCCTGCGTGAATAACCTTACTAATTGTTATTAATGCTTCATTTTGGCTTTGTTCATTAGAAATTGCTTCTCTTATACATTCTCCAACAATCTTAATTATTTTTTTAGGTTCATCAGCCAATTTTATACTATCTTCAGTACTGCTTATTTCTCCTAAAGGATATAATTTATTGACTCTTTGTTCTAAATTTAATGATATAGGCATTTTTACTTTTCCCAATAGAATAAAACCATAATCCTCATATAGAGAAATACCAAACTTTGCTAAAATAGACATCATTGCTTGAACTTTTATATTTATACCTTTGCTACTAAAATTAGGATTTTCATTATAAAATAATTTATATATTTCAATTAATTCTTTATCGTTTATATCTAACATAACTGCTTTAGTATTTTTTAAATAATAAATTTGTTTTATTATTTCAGTTATTTCTTTAGATATCAATTCAATATCTGGATAATTTGTGATATCAGTTTCATGACTGTTATAATCTAATTTTATACCACTAGTTGGCTCATATTTAATCTTATATTTATCATAATAATCATTATTTTCTTCTCTTTTACTTTTTTCATATAATATTAAATTTAAATTATCATATTTAACAAGTTCTGAGCCTTTTTCATCCTGATAAAAAATAACTAATAGTTTTTCTTCACAGTCCTTTAATATTGTTCTTATGATTGAGACATTTTCTATCATATTATTGTGTCTATGATTATTTATAAAATTATCTAATAATGTTTCTATTTTATCTAAGTCAACATTATCATTTGCAGTTATACCATTGTATTTTACTTCTATACTACCTTTTCCAAAATTTAATGTTTTGCTAATACTTATTGGTTTCATTGCATACTCCTTTCGATTGTTATATAGTAGCATAATTTTATTGCTATTGCAAATTTTACAATTTATCCTTCGTTACTTTCTTATTAAACTTTTTCCAAGCTTTACTTATTAATTTGCACTTTACTCTATAACTGCCATAATTATCCATTCCTGGAATTATAACATAATCTAAAATATAGTCATTTAAAATTTATTTGTAAAAGTTGCTTATTATTTTTCTATGCCAAGTCTTTTTCTCACATTTAGGACATCTCATATATCTTGTTCTACCAGAATGCATAGCCAATAGCACACTTTTATAAGTTGGTACGTATTTATAATGGCAATTATCACATTCATAATAACCCGCGATTTGTTCTATTCTTATTGCATAAGAAATACCAATGATAAATGGAATAAAACCTAAAATAATTAGCAGTATTCTTAACCAATAAGGCATATTAATGAAAGATGCCGTAAAAACACAAGCTAGCATTATAACAGAAACAAATATACCAATAAATATTTCTAATGATAATAATTCTTTATCTTGTTTTTCCTTTACTCTAACCATTTCCAGTAAATTTTCTTCTAGCTTTTTTTCATTATCTTTCCTATCAACAATCTTACCACTAAATAAATCATTAACAGTAAAACCAAGACATTTGCATAATTCTGGAATTGTTCCTATATCTGGTAAGCATTTTCCATTTTCCCATTTCGAGATAGCTCTATCAGTTACATTTAATTTTTCCGCTAATTCTTGTTGAGTTAGCCTTTTTTCTTTTCTTTTTAAGCTTATAAATTTTCCAATTTTAATTTGATCCATATAGTTTTCGCTCCTTCCTGATTTAACTATACACTAAATTAGCAAAATATTACACGAATCAGAAGTTGAGTTTACCAAATTAATACTAAAGCTTAAATAATTATATCTATTTATAAACTATCTAAAATTTCTAATCACTTAATCTCTCACCAGTATATTGATAATCATTTACTGAATAAACTTTTTCTGCCGTACCATCTTCACGTCTTAAAACATAAACAGATTCATTTTCCTCTAAACTATCATAATCATATTTTGTTACATGAACATCATCACTACCATTTACTTCTACATAATAATAAGTTGTTCTAGTACCAGGATCATTTACTTCTTTAGTTTCATATTTTCTTGTTATAGAATCAATAGTAACATACCAATCACTATCTTTTCCTGTTTTAGAAAGATTAAAAACACTAAAAAATAATCCTCCTATTAAAAGTACAATAATTACCATAGCAATTATATATCCATATCCTTTAAAATTTCTTGTAACCTCATTCTGATTATTCTTAGCAGATTTCTTTTTAGAAGTGTACTGAATAATTATTATAACTAGTGCAAGTAAAAGTAATATTACTGGAAAAATTATTGCAAGAGCATGAATTTGTCCCATACTTTGCATTAAAATAGTATCTGTTAATTCTTTCATATTTAATTCTCCTTTTAAAACTATTTTCTATATCTAAATTATACTATAAATAATCCCAAACTCCAAAAAATCTTTACAATTAGAATATCTCATTTTATAATTAATATGTAAAAAGAAAGCAAGGAGTAATTATATGATAAAAGTAGAAAATTTAAATATGTCTTTTGGTAAAAAGAAAATCTTAAATAATATAAGTTTTAATGTTAAAGAAGGGGAAATATTTGGTTTTCTAGGACCCTCTGGAGCCGGGAAGACCACTACTATCAAAATACTAACTAATCAGTTAGTACCAACTTCTGGCACTAGTAAAGTATCAGTAAACAAAGAAGAAATAGGTATTCTAAGTGACACAAGTGGCGTTTACGAACGTTTAACAGTCTATCGTAACTTAAGTTTTTTCGCTGAACTATCTAAAACTGATACCAAAGAAGTAGAAAGAATCTTAAAAAAAGTAAAATTATGGGATAGTAAAGATCAAAAAGTAAAAAATCTATCTAAAGGAATGAAACAACGACTTCTTCTAGCTTGTGCTGTTATTCATAACCCTAAATTATTATTCTTAGATGAACCAACTGCCGCATTAGACCCGGCAACTGTAGAAGAAATCCACAAATTATTATTTGACCTTAGAAAAAATGGTGCAACTATCTTTTTAACTACTCATAATATGGAAGAAGCTGACAAAATGTGTGATAGGGTAGCTTTCCTAAATAAAGGAGAGATAGTAGAGCTAGATACACCTTCCGCTTTAAAACAAAAATATTCTAAAAATAGTATAATTATCAAATTTTCTGATGATAAAGAACTAGTTGTACCAAAAAGTACTGAAAAACTAATCAAAGCTTTAGAAAAAAACCAAGATAAAACAATAAAATCAATTCATTCCGAAGAACCAAATCTGGCCGAAATATTTTTAAGTTTAACAGGGAGGGAATTAAAATGAGTATATCTAAAATCTGGACCTTATTTAAACTAGGAATAGAAGACTTAACTAAAAATCTTAATGTCTTTATCTATGTGATACTTCCTATAGCCTTTGCCTTAATATATTCAAACTTGGATACTCTAACTAATGAATTTACTTTTTCCTTATGTGTCCTTTTAAATATTGCTATGGTACCAGTAGCCTTAATGGGTACTATTATAGCAGAAGAAAAAGAAAAAAACACTCTAAGAACTTTAATGTTAAATAACGTTAAAGCAACCGAAATCTTAATCGCCAAAGCTTTAATTTGCTTACTTTTCGTAGTAGTGGATAATATAGTAATCTATTTATTAGTAAATCTACCTATGAATGAATTTTTAGCTTATCAACTAGTAGGACTTTTCGTTGCCTTAGCAGTAATCTTCTTTGGTGCAGTAGTAGGACTTTTATCTAAAAATCAAATGTCCGCCGGTTTACTTTCCATGCCATTTATGATAATTTTTATGGCTCCACTTTTCATAGCTATGACCGATAACCAAATAGTATCCAAAATTTCTAGTTTCTTACCAACTGATGCTATGATGACAATTTTTCATGATATTTCCTCTCATACTGCCACCTTTTCTAATATTGATATGCCTTTATTAGTAATAGCAGTTTGGTTTATAGTAAGTATTATTATGTTTAATTTAGTCTATAAAAAAGTAGGAGTAGATAACTAAAAAAATTCTAAGCTCAACACTTAGAATTTTTTAATTTACAACTATTATTCTCCAAAGATTTCAAATATTTCTCCAATAAAAGATTCTTTCTTTCTCTTTTTAGAAGTTTTATCATCATGATAATTTCTTTTATCATCATAACTATCATGTTTATTATCTTGACGTTCTAATAACTTTTCAAGTTCCCCTCTATCAAGCCAAATTCCTCGGCACTCTGGACAATAATCAATTTCAATTCCTTGCTTCTCAGACATAAGTAAAGTTACATCTTTACAAACTGGACATTTCATAATCATTCCTCCTTATAGGTAAGTATACACCTCTAAAAATAATATGTAAATAGTATCTTAATTTTCTTTATTTAAATAAATTTTTAAAGAAAGCTTATAAGAAATAAAATAAATAACAATTAAAAATAAACCAAGTAAATACGGACCCCAAGTAATAATAAAGTTTTTAATATCACTATAATTTACATTTATATTATTTTTAGTAACAAGATAAAATAGTCCTAACACAAGTCCAATAACTATAATAATTAAAATAAACATCTGAATGCGTCCTTTTTCTGCACCCCATTTATAGACACTAGGTATTTGAATAGCAATCACTAATAATATAGAAAAACCTCCACATAAAATAGGATTAATTAAATCTTTATAATTAATTACTTCCTCTACATAATTAAAATGAACTAAAATATAACTAGCTAGATAAATAATTATAAATGATAGTAATGCTCCTAAAACAATTAGTCCAATTAGAAAAATATATTTAGCTAAAACTATTTGCTTCTTAGAAGTAGGTAAACTAAGTAAATAATTATTAGAATTAGATGTCTCATCATAATTAAAAGTAGACATCCCAATCATACCAATCATTGCTAAAACCATAATAGGAATTATCATTGGCTCTTTAATAAAACATAAAATAAAAACTATGAAAATCACAATAATACTGAATTTATATTTACTTAAATTAAGTAAGTCTTTAATAATTAAACCCTTTATCTTATTCATTTTCTATCCCCCTTAATAAAAGTTAACATTATATCTTCTAAAGAAGGTTTATCAATAGTTTTAATATCATATTTAGCTTTAAAACTCTTTCTATCTTTAACTAACACCCTATAGTGATAATTTAGTTTTTGATATTTAATATAGTCCTCCTTATCAAATCTTGAAAAATCTTTAGAATTACATTTCACTAAACCAAATTCATCAGTAAGTACATCTTTATCTAAAGAAAAAATAATTTTTCCTTGATGAATAAATGTTATATAATCTGCTACATGTTCTAAATCAGAAGTAATATGAGTTGAAAACAAAATACTATGTTCATCATCACTTACAAAATCTCTAAAAATATTTAAAAGTTCATTTCTAAAAATCGGATCTAATCCACTTGTTGGTTCATCTAAAATTAATAATTTAGGATGATGGGCTAGGGCAATAGCTATTTTAAGTTTCATTTTCATTCCACTAGAAAAGTCTTTAATAATTTTTTTATTCTCTAAATCAAATTGTTTTAGATATGAAAAATATAAATCAGAGTCCCAATTATTATAAAAATTTTTCATAATGTTGTTTATATCAGTAACACTTAAATATAAAGATAAAAAGCTATCATCTAAAACAACTCCAATATCTTCTTTTACTTCTATTTCCTTTAAAATATTATCTTTATCAAATATTTTTATTTTTCCTTTATCCTTAGAAATAATATTTAAAATAAGTTTAATAGTAGTAGTTTTACCAGCACCATTTTCCCCGATAAGTCCCATAATCGAACCTTTAGGAATATTAAATGAAATGTTATCTAATTTAAATCCTGGATACTCCTTAGTTAAATTTTTAATCTCTATAATATTATCCATTATAATTCCTCCTCATAAATATAATTAAACAGTTCCACTAATTCTTGTTTATCAATATTATATTTTTTACTAATTTTAATAGCCTCCACTAAATGCTGTTCTAATTCCTTCATCTTTTGTTCTTTTAAAAGTTCTAAATTTTTAGCAGCCACAAAACTTCCTTTACCATGAATAGTAGTAATATAATGTTCCTTTTCCAGTTCATCATAAGCTTTTTTTACCGTCATAATACTAATATTTAAATCTTTAGCTAAACCTCTTATCGAAGGAAGCATTTCATTTTCTTTCAAAGTATTATCCAGTATTTGCTCAGTAATAGAGTGTTTTACTTGCTCATAAATAGCTATAGTACTACTATTACTAATAATAATTTCCATAAAACCTCCTTAACTGTTATAACTATAATATAACAGTATGTAACAGTTGTCAATATATTAATAAAATATTTGTTTATTATTTAAATATGTTATAATAAATAAGGAGGTAGAAAAAGTGGAATATTTAGATACTTATGATAAAGATGGCAACTATTTAGGAAAAAAAGACAGAAATTATGTTCACGAACATGGCTTATGGCATAATACTATTCATTGCTGGCTTTATGATAGAGAAGGTAATGCTTTTTTCCAAATAAGACACGAAGAAAAGACCTTATATACTTCTGCCAGTGGACATGTTCTAGCAGGAGAATCCATAAAAGAAGCTTTTGGCCGAGAAATAAAAGAAGAATTAGGAATAGAAATAGATTATAATAAAGCTAAATGTATTGAAATAATTCCTTTTAAAATGGATAAAGTAAAAAAAGATGGTTCGATTTTTAAAGATAGAGCCCTTGCTAATGTCTATATGTATGAATTTGACGATGACTATAATAAATTTAATTTTGATTTAAATGAAGTAGACGGTCTAGTAAAAGTAAATTCTAGAGAAGCTCTAGAATTATTTGAAAAAGAAACTGGCTCAATTAAAGGAGAAATAATAAAACCAGAAAACAATAAAATAATAAAAGAGCCAAAGGAAATCAAATTCGAAGACTTCTTAGTAAATGAACACGAAACAGCTCTAGAAAAATATGGCCTTGTCATGACTAGAATTATTGAAAAGACAAAAATTACTTAGTAAAAATAAAAATGAATGAAAAAAATCATTCATTTTTTAGTATTTAATAATACTTTTATTCTTAGCAGTAACAAGTGCTACTAAAGAACTAATATTTTTAATCTCCTTAACAGTAACTAATTTATCAGCTTTAGAAACCAACTTGCCTTCAATAAAAGTAGCTTTTTTAAAACATAAATTTTCTCTTTTACTTTTAGTTGAGTGTACTAAAACATCATAAAATTTAAAATCAGTTATTTTCTTTTCATTAATCTCTATTTCGTCATTAATTTTTCTAACAGGAAATGGATACATATGATGTAATACTCCATCAATAATCTTTTTACTAACTTCTTTATCCTTAAAATATTCCGGATACCAATCATAAGCATTAATGACAGCCTCAATTGGATGCATAAAACCATGTTTTTCATATAAAGGATTATCATTATCAACATTTTGCCAAGGATTAGTATATAAATCATGGAAAAGGGGAATTACAACCGCAGTTTCAGTACTAATATCCATATTAGGATGTTTACTTTTATAAATGTTTGCAAGTCTATAAGTAATCATAGCATCTTTTAGTATATGTTCTCCTAAAGTAGTATTGCCGTGATGAGGAAAATTATCAGTACATCTTTTCTCAAACTCTGGATGACTAATAATAGGACGAACTATTTTTGTAAAATCTTCTTGTTCCGGTAATGTAAAACCGTAATCTAAAAAGTTTTTTAAACATAATTTTTCTGCTTCAGACATAAATATACTCCTTTAAATTCTTTCCTATTATATCATATTAAACTATATTTGTAAATTTTACTCTTCTTCATATAAACCAATAGCTTCACTGATAGGAAGAGCAAATACTATAGCACCAGCTTTAGTTTTTAAACCAGTTTCTTTAACAATTGCCTCCATCACTGGTTTTTTGATTTTATCATTGGCTACAATTAGAACAACATCCTTTTCCGGTTCTATAGAAAAACCTAAAAACTGTCTTTTAGAACTCGTTTGAAATAAACTTCTTCCTCTAATTAAAGTTCCACCACTAGCACCAGCTTTTTTAGCAGTATTCATAACTTTATCAGAATAGCCTTCCGTAATAATAGTAACAATCAAATGATAGTTTTTCTTACCTTTAGATTTTTCCATAATTTTATTTTCATCTTTTTCCATATTCTCCTCCTTATTATTTACTTTATTTAAAATATGTTTTGTTGAACTTGATAGGGGAATAGTAAAACAAATTCCTTTACCTGGTTCATTTAATTTTAAATTAGTTTCTAAATCATTTAAAATATTTTTCTTATCTAAAGTATTTATAAGCGATAAATAAATATATTTTCTTATTTCTTCAAGACCAAAATATTCAAGAAGTGAAGAAGAAGCAGTACCTTTACCATAAATAGCAAAATTATAAGGTAAATTATACTTATCATACAATGGTTTAATAGATTTCTCATCATTAAAATTAGATATTAAACAAAGTAATTCAATCATAAAGCTTCCCTCCAATCATAATCAATAACAGTCTCATCAGTATGTTTATATATCTCTTGTTTAGTCTTAATCTTAAATACTATTCCTAATAGTTGAACCGTAATAAGAGGGGACATAGCCACAAAAGCAATGAGTCCAAAAGCATCAGTCATAATATTTCCTCCATAGGCTAGACATACGCCAATTACTAAAGGAAGCATAAAAGTTGCAGTAAGTGGTCCCGTAACTGATCCTCCCGTATCAAAGGCAATCGCGGTAAACATTTTTGGAGTAATAAAACTCAGTATAATAGCGAGAACATATCCAATAATTAGAAAATAAATAATTGAGATTCCCGTTAAAACTCTAATTATTGAAAGTGCTACCATAAGCGAAACTCCAATAGAAATAGTAATTATCATAATTTTGCTCGTTACACTACCTTCAGTTATTTCTTCAACTTCATTAGTAAGAATTTTAACTGCAGGTTCAGCAAATACCACTAAGAAACCAAGTACCATAACAAATGGAATTAAAAATTTCGTATAATCTAAATTTACAAAATCTTGTCCCATTAAAAATCCCATTTTCATAAACCCAACTTCAACTCCAGTTAAAAATAAACAAAGACCTAAGAAAGTTGCAATAAAACCTACTATTACTTTTTTAGTATTTTTCTTATTAAATGCATCCTTAGAAACTATTTTAAAAATTATAAACAGTAATATAATCGGACTAATCGAAACAAAAACATTTTTAAAACATTCCAAAAAACCATCAGCATATTGCATAATTAAAGGTAAATTGTTTTCATAAATTGAAGTATCAAAAGTACTAGAAGTATCATAAAGCATCCCTAAAATAAGTACCATTATTTTAGGACCCACTGAACAAAGAGCAATAAGACCAAAAGTATCGCTTTTAACATTGCTATCAGTCCTAAGAGAAGTAAAGCCAATTCCTAAAGCTAATATAAAAGGAACACTTACCGGACCAGTAGTAACCCCACTAGAGTCAAAAGCAATAGGTATAAAATCGCTAGGAACAAAAAATAATAGTCCAAATACCAGAGCATAACTAATAATAAGAATTGTTCTTAAATCTAATTTAAATAATATTTTCAGTGTCGCAATCATAAGCATTATTCCCACTCCAACACTAACCGTTAAAATAAGAGTATCAGTAGGAATACTAGGAATTTGCTGGGCTAAAACTCTTAAATCAGGTTCCGCTATCGTAATTGCAATTCCTATTGCTAAAATAACAAATAAAATAAAAATAATTTTCTTGCTTTTTATCAATTTTTCTCCTAATTTTTCTCCAATTAACATCATTGAAATATCCGCACCAAAAGTAAACAAACTAATACCAAATACTAACAAAATAGAACTTATTACAAAAGATATAATAATACTGCTTTCATAACCAAATAACATAGCAATGATTGTTACAATAGCACATATTGGTATAATTGCTACAAAGGTCTCCTTAAAACTTTTAACAAAATCTTCTATCATTTACACCACCATTATAATTTTATCATGATTTTATCAAATCTAAAAGTTTTTAATTTTTAAAATTTATCAAAAGCATTAAAATAACTTGTATTTTTACATGTAAAAAGTTATAATAAAAATGTATAAAAAACTAAAAGAAAGTAGTGAGAAATATGATAAAAAACAAGGAACAAACTACAAAAAATGAGAGACTTTGGGGGGGGGTATCTTTATAAACAATTAAATAAAGATATAAAAGAAATAAATAAAGTATTTCTATCTTTATTTTGCGTTGGAATAATGTTAATTGCCATATTTATTGGAGTAAGTATGACAAAAACATCATATGCCTTATTTACAGATACAATAAAAGGTGAAAAAACCATAGAGGTAGTAGTAGATACTTTAATAAATAAAACCACTGTTTTTAACTATACAGGAACTTCACAAGAATACGAAGTACCAAAAGACGGATATTATTATATAGAAATGGCTGGCGGAGGTACCCCGGCAGATACTAGTAATGAATCATTTGGAGCAAAAACAAGTGGCTATATACATTTGGAACAAGGAGAAAAATTATATTTCTATGTTGGAGGTAAAGGGACAAATGCAAATACTAATTGTAGAAATACAGGATATGAATTTAATGGAGGAGGGATAGCTAAGCCTGCAAAAAGCGGAGTGTGTGGAACAACCGGAGGAGGAGCAACCGATGTAAGATTAGTAAGTGGAAATTGGGATAATATGTCATCATTAATATCAAGAATAATGGTAGCAGCAGGAGGAGCCGGAGGAGCAGGGGAGATGTCTAGTGTGCAAGGTCATGGTGGCGCATTATATGGAGGAGATCCAATATCTTCAACATATCAAAGTACTTTAGGAAATCCTGGTACTCAAATAAGTGGTGGAGAAGAGCCAATAAAATGGAATACAGCTCAATCGAATGGAACAGCAGGATCCTTTGGAAAAGGTGGCTCCGGAGGAGCAAATGCAGCAACTGCTATAGCCGGTAGTGGTGGAGGTGGAGGCTCAGGATACTATGGCGGAAGTGGAGGTTCTGGTGGGGCTAATGGATCAACTCCAGGAGGCGGCGGTTCCTCATATATAAGTGGTTATGCTGGAGTAAATAGTGTGGAAGAAAGTACCACAATAAAACACACCAATCAAACACTTCATTATTCAGGTAAATACTTTATTGGAGGAAAAATGATAGCAGGACAAAATGAAGGAAATGGTTATGCTAAAATAACTTATGTCTATGATAAACCAAAGAAGAAAACAGAAAAATTAAACAATGTAAGGTACATAAAAAATTGTATTAATTATAGCAGTGCTAATGATAATAATCTTTGGATAGAATTACAAGCCATAAAAGATGGGGTAAACATAGCTAAAGGAAAAACAGTAACAGGAACAACTCCCGAAATGAGTTCTAGACCATATTCTAGAATAACAGATGGAGATATCACCAATGATGATTATCATTTTGCTCAAGCCTCAGCACAAACTAATAACCAATGTATAACAGTAGATTTAGGAGATACCTATGATTTAGATGAAGTAGCAGTGTGGAATCATTTTTGGGATCAAAGAAGCTATTATGATAATGTAACTTCAGTAAGTAGCGATAATAATTCATGGACTGAAGTAATAAATGAAGCAAGTATAGAAACAAGTAATGGACACAGAATAAATGCTTATACCGATACCTATAATGGTTATATCCAAGATAATTTAATTCTTTGGCTTGATGGTTATGCTAACACCGGAGCTACTCATGCTTATTCTTCATCAACTTGGAAAGATTTAAGTGGTAATAATAATAATGTAACAGTAAGTGGGTCAACCTGGTACTCTAATTACTTATCCTTTGATGGAGTAAATGATTATGCATATAGAACTAATGCTACTTATAATATAACAGATGAATATACACTAGAAATATTAGTAACACCCAAAAGAAATACAGGAACTTATCAAATAATATTTAATACAGTAAATCATGGAAGATGGACTGAAAGATATTTATCAACAGATATAGGTGACGGAGGTTTTACGTATACTATATCAGATAGTACTAATTCCTCACATATAACTAAACCTATATTGGATGAAGAATTAAATAAAGTACAATTAGTAAGTAGTGTGTTGAAAGAAAGAAATTTAAAAGCTTATAGTAATGCAACTTTATACAAAGAATTAACAGCGGATTTTAGTCCAAAAATAACTCAAAATAGAATATATATAGGAGGTTCAGAAAGCGCTTACTATTTTCAAGGAGAAATATATTCAATCCGTGTTTACAATAGAGCTTTAACAGAAGAAGAGCTACTTCATAATTATAATTATGATATCGAAAAATTTAACTTAAATAGCTAACTAAGCCAATTATTTAGCTATTTTTGATTACAAAAATATTTTAGTTTTTATTGTTTTAAAATAAATATCAGTATATAATAGTAATATATATACTAGATAGTAGGTGAAAATATGAATTTTTTAATAGAAAAACTAAAAGAAAAAAATGAACTTTCTTATGAAGAATTAGAACACTTATTTAAAGGTTATCTAGAAAATAAAGTAACTGATGAAGAAATGACTAAAGTTCTAAAAACTATTTGTAAATATGGTCTATCAGAAAATGAAGTTTTTTCTTTAGTAGATATTTTTATTAAAAGTGGTGATGTTTTAGAAGAAAATCCTGATTTTATTGATAAACATTCAACCGGAGGGGTAGGAGATAAAACTACTTTAATAGTTTTACCTATTTTAGCAAGTCTTGGTGTAAAAATAGCTAAAATGAGTGGTAAAGCCTTAGGATATACCGGAGGAACAATTGATAAATTAAATAGTATTGGCGTAAAAACTGATTTAACTAAAGAAGAATTTTACACCTGTTTAGAAGATGTTGGCATGGTTATTTCCTCTCAAACTGATAATTTATGTCCTCTTGATAAAAAAGTTTATGCTTTAAGAGATGTAACTGGTACAACTAAATCAGTACCTCTAATAGCGATCAGTATTATGAGTAAAAAAATAGCTAGTGGTGCGAGTAAAATCTTACTTGATGTCAAAGTAGGAAAAGGAGCTTTAGTGGATAATATAAATGATGCTAGAGCCTTAGCTAATTTAATGATAAAAATAGGAAAAAAATATAATCGTGAAGTTGTCTGTATGCTAACGGAAATGGACAATCCTTTAGGAACAAATATTGGTAACTCTATAGAAGTCTTAGAAGTAATAGATATTTTAAAAAACAATAAACAAAATAATTTAACTTATCTTTGTAAAGAAATGGCAGCTCTTATGCTTTCCATGAGTAAAGGTTATTCTAAAGAAGAAGCTTTGGCTCAAGTAGAAGATGCAATAACAAATGGCAAAGCTTATGATAAATTTTGCGAATTTGTTTATCATCAAGGAGGAAATTTAGAAATAAATCTTCCTGATTGTGAATATATTTTAGCTAAAAGATATGGTTATTTAAATGAAATAGATAGCAGAAAAATAGGAACAATTTCTATGAACCTTGGCGCCGGAAGAAAAGCTAAAGATGATGAGATTGACTATAATGCTGGAATAATTTTAAAGGTAGAACCAGGAGATGATATTAAAGAAGGCGATATTTTAGCTAAATTATATGGCAACAATAAAGTAGCTGAAGGTGACGTTTATGATGCTTTTAATATTTCCCTTTTTAAAAAGAAACAAAATGATATTATCCTAGAAATTATTAAATAGGATTATTGCTAAATCTTCTAAATTATGCTATTATTTATGAGAGGAGTGATCATATGGCAAAATATTGTTCAAATTGTGGTAAAGAGTTAGAAAAAGGTGCTGAATTTTGTGGTAATTGTGGCAAAAAAATAAATGAAACAAAAACTAAAACCGAAAAAGTAGAAGGCGAAATAGTAGGAAGCGGCCAACCTAAATCTAAAATAGCCGCTGGTCTTTTAGGAATTTTCTTAGGCTGTTTCGGAGTTCACAATTTTTATTTAGGTTATACCGGCAAAGCTGTAGCGCAACTATTAATAACAGTTTTATCTTGCGGTATACTATCATTTGCTTCAGCTATTTGGGGTCTAATCGAAGGAATCTTAATTTTAACTGGCACTATCAATGTTGATGCTGAAGGAAATAGATTGGTTGACTAATAACTACAAATTAATTTTATTAATTATGACAATACTACTTGTATTCGGAATACTAGTAGTATTTGTTTTTGATATATCATGTCTTTTCAAAACCATCTTTTCTATTCCTTGTCCTGCCTGTGGACTAACCAGAGGTTTTAGAAGTCTTTTCCACGGTGATATAATTGGCGCTATAAACTATAATATTTTAACAATCCCTATCTTTTTATTTTTTCTAAGTGCTTTAGTTTTATTTTTAATAGATTTAATCAAAAAAAGCACCTATCTAGAAAAATATTTAAACTTTTTCGTTAAATATTATTATCTAATCATAGTACTAATAATAATTAGTTTTATAATTAATATTCTAAAAGACATTTAAAAAAATCTAGACTAATCTAATCTAGATTTTTTTATATCTATAACATAAGGGGCAGTCTCTTTTAAAGTATTATGATATTCTTTATATATATAATTATTAGTTTTTAACATCTTTTTTATCTCTAAACTTTCTTTTAATCCTTCAAAGTGTCCTGGATAAATAGTAACAACAATATGTCCTTTCTTATTTAAAAGCTTAATAGCAGCTTCAATTGCTTTAATTGTAGTTTTATAATTAGTCATACTAATATTTTTACTATGAGGCAAATATCCTAAATTAAAAACCACTAAACTTATTTTATTTTCATAATCTTTTAAAACCTCATCCATTTTATCATGACTTATATTATATAATTTATAATTTTTAAACTCATCCTTTAATAAATTATCACTATTTAAAATAGCTTCTTTAGAAATATCAAATCCAAATAAAAATCCCTCTTTAATTAAAGATAACAAATATAAACTATCCTTACCATTACCTAAAGTAGCATCAATAACTAAATCATTTTTCTTTAAATTTATTGAAAATAGTAATCTAGCTCTATTTAAAATACTTAAATTAAAGCCTTGATAAGTTCTTCTTTTTTTAAGCTCTTTATCGATATCATTTAAAACCTTAAACTTATCCAAAGTCCATAAAGGTGCCACTAAGTCTTCAGGAAGAGGATCTCCAGTTATTCTATGAATAACGATATCCTCATTTAAATTTTCTAATTGAAAAGTAACAATATCAATATATTCCTCTTTAGATAAGATATGAAACCTTTCTTTTTCATATAATTTTTCCAGTTTAGTACCTTTTAAAACCTGTAACATATGAATTTTAACCCCATCTACTTTTAACTTATTTAAATAACAAGCAGTCTCTATCATCATCTCCTTAGTTTCAAAAGGAAGACCATTTATAATATGTACAACTACTTTAATTTTAGCTTTTTTAAGTTTTTTATACATAGTATTAAACTCTTCTAAAGTATGACCTCTATTAATAAGTTTAGAAGTCTTTTCATGAATAGTTTGAAGACCAAGTTCCACCGTTAAATCAGTTTTTTTATTTAAATCACAAAGTAAATCAAAGCACTCCTCACTAATAGCATCACATCTAGTAGCAATATTAATTCCTACGACATTATCATACTCTAGAACTTCATAAAATGATTTTTTTAAATAATCTATATCACCATAAGTATTAGTATTATTTTGAAAATAAGCAATATATTTAGCATTTTTCCATTTCTTATGAAGAATTTTCTTACCATCTTCAAATTGCCTTTTTAAAGATTTATTCTTATCACTTCCAAAAGCTTGACTACCGCTTTTACAATAAATACATCCTCCATAACCTTTGGCTCCATCAATATTAGGACAACTAAGTCCTAAATTTAAGCTGACTTTAAATACTTTACAATTATATTTATTTTTATAATAATAATCTAAAGTATGATATCTTTTATTAAAATTTCCGTATTTAAACATTAAATCACATCCAAAAATATTATAACTATAAGACTATTTTTAGTCAATTTAAGCTTGCTACAAATTATAAATAGGTTTATAATAATTAAACACAAGGAGGAGTTTATGAAAACAAAATTAGAAGAATTAAAGAAATTAAATGAAGAATTAAAAAATTCAAATAAACAAGAAAGAAAATATAAAGCTAGTAAAAAAGAAGTTACTACTAAATTAGTAGAATCAACTAAATTTGTTTATGAACTTTTATATAACAATTTAAAAGATAGCATTACTTATGAAAGTAAAGATCCAGAAACTACTTTTACTTATTATGATTATAATAATCTAGAAAATAAAGAACATATGATGATGACAATAAGCAGTATGGATGCTACATCAACTTCCATAAATTATAAAAAAATGCCTGCGATAAGTAGGGAATATCAAGAGTTTTTGCCAGAGGATGTAGTTTTATTTTTTACTGAATCAAAAAATATTCTTGAAGCTAAAAAAAATAAATTATATTTTAAAGGTTATTTAACAGAAGCCCTTCCTCAAAATTATTTATTAGTATCACCAGTAGTATTAAGAGGTTTATGTGAAGAAGATGGCTTTATTTTAGAAGAAAAAGAAAAAGAGGAAGCTAAAGAAGAATTTGATTACCTAGGAGGAATATGTAGTTATAAATATGATAAGTATATCTATTCTTTAAAAGCTCCTCTTACTAAAGAAAAAAATTCTGTAAAAACTAGAAAAATTGATTAATAAATTAAAAATATAGACTATTTAAAGTTTATATTTTTTTTATAAAGTTTAAGTATTTTTCATCTAGATATTTACTATTTTTCATAAATTTATTATAATATAAAAGAATTATCATGTTTGGAGGAGTTTATATGAGTATGATATTATTTTCTTTAATACAATTTTTAATCGCGGTAGTATTAGTTCTCCTGTACTATAAATTTATTGAACTTCGTAAAATAAAAAAATATACTAAAAACAATATCCCTGTTGATTTAAAATTATTTATTCAAACTCAACGTGTTGATGTAAAAAAAATAAGTTATAAAAAACTGATGAAAATAGTCGCTGTAACCAATGCTATAGATATTGGCCTCGTTTTAGTTATCACTAATATTGTAAATAGTATGATTTTAAAATTTATCGTAGCAATTCCTGCTATTCTTATAGTGCTATTTTTAAGCTATAGATTAGTAGGAAAAGTCTTAGAAAAGAAAGGAATGACATTAAATGAATCATGAACAAATAGAAAAAAAATGGCAAAAATATTGGGAAGAGAATGAAACATTTAAAACCGATGTATGGGATTTTAGTAAACCAAAGTTTTATGCTTTAGATATGTTTCCTTATCCAAGTGGAGTAGGACTTCATGCTGGACATCCTGAAGGTTATACGGCAACTGATATAATATCTCGTATGAAAAGAATGCAAGGATATAATGTTCTTCATCCTATGGGATTTGATTCTTTCGGACTTCCTGCTGAACAATATGCTGTAAAAACTGGAAATCATCCTGATGGTTTTACTCAAAAAAATATTGAAACCTTTACTAAACAGTTAAAAATGTTAGGTTTTGACTTTGACTGGAGCAAAGAAATATCTACCAGTGATCCTAAATATTATAAATGGACTCAGTGGATATTTATTGAGTTATATAAAGATCATCTAGCTAAAGTTATCGATATGCCTGTCAATTGGTGCGAAGAATTAGGAACAGTTCTAGCCAATGATGAAGTAATTGATGGCAAAAGTGAACGTGGAGGATACCCTGTAGTTCGTAAAAACATGAAGCAATGGGTTATCGATATGCCAGCCTATGCTGAAAGATTACTTGAAGGTCTAGAAGAAATAGATTGGCCTGAATCTACTAAAGAAATCCAAAGAAACTGGATTGGTAAAAGTATTGGAGCTGAAGTTATTTTTGAAGTAGAAAACGAAAATAAAAGTTTTACAGTTTTCACAACTCGTCCAGATACTTTATTTGGAGCAACTTACTGTGTTTTAGCACCAGAGCATAATCTAGTAGATGAAATAACTACTACTTCTCAAAAAGAAGAAGTAGAAAAATATAAAAAAATATGTGCTTCTAAAAGTGATTTAGAAAGAACCGAACTTAATAAAGAAAAAACCGGAGTATTTACCGGAGCTTACGCTATTAATCCGGTAAACAATGAACGAATTCCAATTTGGATTAGTGATTATGTTTTAGCAAGCTATGGGACTGGCGCTATTATGGCTGTACCAGCGCATGACGAAAGAGACTATGAATTTGCTAAAAAATTTAACTTAGATATAATCCCTGTAATTGAAGGCGGAAATATTTCTTTTGAAGCTTATACTGGAGATGGAGTCCATATTAATTCATCTTTCTTAGATGGACTTAATAAAGAAGAATCCATTGCCAAAATTATATCTTGGTTAGAAGAAAAAGGTTACGGTAAGAAAAAAATAAATTATCGTCTTCGCGAATGGATCTTTGCGCGTCAAAGATACTGGGGAGAACCAGTTCCTATCGTTTTCTTTGAAGATGGAACAGAAATGGCCTTAGAAGAAAAAGATTTACCATTAGTATTACCAGAGATGAAAGATTATAAAGGTAAAAATGGTAAAGCTCCTTTAGATAATGCTATAGAGTGGAAAAATGTTGTTATAAATGGTAAAAAAGGAGTAAGAGAAACTTCAACTATGCCTGGTTCTGCTGGTTCATCTTGGTATTTCTTAAGATATATTGATGCTCATAATGACAAAGAGTTTGCTAATTATGAACTATTAAAACATTGGATGCCAGTAGATTTATATGTTGGAGGACCAGAACATGCTGTTGGACACCTTCTATACTCTAGAATGTGGAATAATTATTTATACGACAAAGGTCTAGTACCAGTAAAAGAACCATTTAAAAAATTAGTTCACCAAGGAATGATTTTAGGCTCAAATGGTCAAAAAATGGGCAAAAGATTTCCTGAATATGTAATAAATCCTAATGATATAGTAAAAAAATATGGTGCTGATACTCTAAGATTATATGAAATGTTTATGGGTCCTCTAGAAGCCGATAAACCATGGAGCAATAATGGAGTAGAAGGGGCTAGAAAATTCTTAGATAGAGTATATAGATTATATACCAGTGAAAATAAAATTAAAGATGAAGAAAATAAAAATCTTGAAAAAGTTTATCATGAAACTGTCAAAAAAGTTACTCAAGATTTTGAAACTCTTAACTTTAATACTGCTATAAGTAGTATGATGATCTTTATCAATGCCGTTTATAAAGAAGAAGTATTCCCTAAAAACTATGCTCTTAATTTCTTAAAATTACTTAATCCAATTTGTCCTCACATCACCGAAGAACTTTGGGAACAAATGGGTCATAATAACACAATAGCCTTTGAAAAGTGGCCAGAATATGATGAATCTAAAATAATTACCACTACCAAAACAATAGCAGTTCAAGTAAATGGTAAAGTTCGTGGTGAAATAACTGTAGGAAATGAAGAAATAGAAGAAGAAATTAAAGAAAAAGCCTTAGCTCAAGAAAATGTCAAAAGACATCTTGAAAACAAAGAAATCTTAAAAGTAATAGTTATAAAAGGGAAAATAGTAAATATTGTAGCCAAATAAACAAGTGAATTCTTGTTTATTTTTTCTTTTTTAAAAATTTTTAAGGAATTGCCTCCTAATTATACAAGAGTATAGTAAAGGAGGAATGAAGAATGAAAAAGTTCTACA
>ERZ824488.727-NODE-727-length-41522-cov-11.157764_pt1 | contig 41522 bp, 27 predicted proteins | sample MGYA00519936_ERZ824488 | MGnify/ENA primary metagenome ERZ824488 (study PRJEB31778, sample SAMEA3449153) | human gut metagenome | biome: human gut; feature: human-associated habitat; material: faeces | place: United Kingdom | collected 2010/2012 ... | reverse complement strand
ACGGTGGTGTGAGAGGTCGGGGATTTTATTTAAAATTCCCTCCTACTCGATTTATAGATACTCGGAGAGGAAATGCTTTGTCCTGGATAATCAAAAACTACATTAAAGAAACAAGAGAAAATGAAACCGGCGCGCAGGTGTATCCGCCGGGCTTACGCCATCCGGTAGCGTTTATTTACCCCAACGTCTACCATCTGGGCATGTCGAACCTGGGAATGCACATTTTGTATCAGATGATTAACGAGCGCGGTGACAGTGCCTGTGAGCGTTTCTTTTTGCCGGATAAACGATTGCAGCAGGAGCATATCAAAAGCAAAACGCCGCTGCTGAGCTTGGAAAACCAGCGTCCGCTGGCAGATTTTGACGTTATCTTCGTCATGCTGTCCTTTGAAATGGATTATGATAATCTGCTGACGGTGCTGGATTTGGGCAATATCCGCCTGCGGGCGGCGGAGCGCAATCAGCGCGAGCCGTTGGTGATTATCGGCGGTCCCTGTGCTACCTTCAATCCCGAGCCGCTGGCTGCTGTGGCTGACGCCTTCGTTATCGGCGAGGGCGAGGAAACGGTGCAGTATGTGTTGGATACCATCTACCGGGAGGAAAGCAAGCAAGCGCGCTTGGCGGCGCTGGCGCAGGTGCCGGGCGTTTATGTTCCCAGCCTTTATACGGCGCAGTACGATGATGAGGGCGAGTTTACCGCCCTGCTGCCGCAGGAAGGTGCGCCTGCGAAGGTAGCGCGCCAGTGGGCGCGTGATATCGACGCTTATCCGCACACCTCTGCTATCGTTACGAGCGGAACGGAATTTGAGGATATGTTTATTGTCGAGGTGGCGCGTGGCTGCGGCCGTCACTGCCGCTTCTGCATGGCAGGCTACTGCTTCCGCAAGCCGCGTCCGCGTAAGCTGGAAAATATTTTGGCAGATATCGCCAAGCGTCCAGAGCGCACGAAAAAGGTGGGCCTGATGGGCGCTGCCGTATCCGACCATCCGCAGATGGCAGAGCTGACGGAATACTTAGTAGAACACAAGATACCGTTTTCCGTGGCCAGCATGCGTGCCGATATGCTTACGGAGCAGATTGCGCATGCACTGGCGCAGAGCGGACAGCGCACGATGACCGTAGCGCCGGAGGCAGGCAGCGAGCGTATGCGCGCCGCTATCAACAAGGGCATTACGGAGGAGCACGTTTATAATTCTATCGAATTGGCGGCTGCTGCCGGTATGCGCAACATCAAGCTGTATTATATGATCGGTCTGCCGGGAGAAGAGGACGAGGATATCGTCGAAACGGTGGAGATGATTAAACGCGTGCGCGCCAAAATGGATGCTGTGGGCAACAAGGGTGAGCTGGTTATTTCGGTCAACGGCTTTGTGCCCAAGCCCTTTACGCCGTACCAATGGGCGCCGCTGTGCAATGTGCGCACGCTGAAGAAGCGCTTTAAAATTTTGGGCGACGGTCTGAAGAAGGAAAAGCGCATTAAGCTGATTACCGAATCGCTGAAGGAAACCGTGGTGCAGTCCGTGCTGGCGCGCGGCAGCAGACGTATCGGCGAAGCGTTGCTGAAGGCACATGTGGAAGGCCGCAGCCTGAAGCAGGTGCTGAAGGAAGAAGGCCTTGATGCCGAGGAGCTGGCGGAGCGCGAGCTGCAGGTAGGCCAGCCGCTGCCGTGGCAGCATCTGGATATGGGCGTAACGCAGGAATATCTTGCGGCCGAGCTGCAGCGCAGCGAAAGCGGCAAATTTACCCCGATGTGCTTTGACGGCTGCCGTCGTTGCGGTGTCTGCCGGTAGTAAGGCTTAGGCAGTGAAATTACTGCTGCTGATAAAAAAATTAAGCATCCCTACACTTTTTGCAGTAAAAGTGTGGGGATGCTTTTGTTATTTTACGCTATAATGATGCTGAGGAACACAGCTTTTGCTGCTTCGGAAGCGGTAACAACCCTTCCGTCTGCTTGCCGGTGCTCGCAGCCACATCCCCTTACAGGGGAGATATATTTGTTCCGCAATCAAGGGATGGATATACAAAAGAAATTATTTTTGGGCATGACCTTGGGGATGGCTTGCCTGCAAAAATTTATCCCTGAAATGCAAAAAACCTGCTCTTTTCAGAGCAGGTCAGCTTGTAAGAATTAAGCCATAGCGTTGATTCTCTTTGCAAGTCTGGATTTTTTGCGAGCTGCAGCATTCTTATGGATAATGCCTTTGCGAGCTGCTTTATCGAGCAAACCGGAAGCAGTAGCCATAGTAGCTTGAGCGTCTTCTTTAGCGCCGGTTTTAGCCAGAGCCTCTACTTTGCGGGAAGCATTGCGGAGAGCTGCTTTAATCGGAGCGTTTTTAGCACGACGTTCTGCGTCGGTCTTTACACTGCGGATGGAAGATTTAATGTTCGGCAACGAATTTCACCTCCTGAATTTTCTTGTACTGCATTATTCTACCACGAATGCGAGCATTATGCAAGAGAAAATCACAAATATGCCTGCCTGTTCCTGTAAAAAATATTTTGCGGTCGCTTGACCTGGAGCTGACTCCAAATGCTAAAATATAAGCAGAAAGCAGGAAAACAATCCTGGCAGGAGGTAAGCGGGATGAAAATAAACGAAGTAAGCAAAATGTATGACATTACAGCGGACACGCTGCGTTATTATGAGCGTATCGGGTTGATTCCGACAGTCAACCGCAACGAAAGCGGTATTCGCGACTACACCGAAACGGACTGCAACTGGGTAAACTTCGCCAAATGCATGCGCACAGCAGGCATTTCGGTAGAAAGCCTGATTGAATATGTGGCGCTGTTTCAGCAGGGCGACAAAACAAGGGCGGCACGCAAGGAAATTTTAATCGAGGAGCGCGCCAAGCTGCTCGAGCGCATGGCGCAGATGCAGGAAACGCTTGAAAAGCTAAATTATAAAATTGACAATTACTACAAGTGCGTTGAATTTGAGGACACGAAGCTGAAATAAAACGCAGCACGAAGAGAGATGGCGCCGAGCTGTCTCTCTTTTTAGTTTACAGGCTTTGCCGTATAATGGTATAATAATTAGTACTAATAAAACAGGCTCAAGCCAATATTGGCCTGAAATAATACATTATAATGAAGGAGCAGGAAGAGTAATTTATGATTGAACAAAATCACATTCGCAACTTTTCTATTATCGCCCATATAGATCATGGCAAGTCTACCCTGGCGGACAGATTGATTGAATATACAGGAACGCTGAGCAAGCGTGAGATGGAGGAGCAGATTCTCGATTCCATGGATTTGGAGCGTGAACGCGGCATCACCATCAAGGCGCAGGCTGTGCGCAGCATTTACAAGGCGCGCAACGGCGAGGAGTATATGCTGAACTTTATCGACACTCCGGGCCACGTAGACTTTACCTACGAGGTTTCGCGTGCATTGGCAGCGTGCGAGGGCGCACTGCTGGTTATTGACGCTACCCAGGGCATTGAAGCGCAGACTTTGGCTAACGTGTATCTGGCGCTGGATAACGATCTGGAGATTATCCCGGTTATCAATAAGATTGATTTGCCGAGTGCCGACCCTGAACATGTTAAAAGGGAAATCGAGGACGTTATCGGTATTGATGCTTCCGACGCAGTTCTGTGCAGTGCCAAGACAGGCATTGGCATCGAGGACGTGCTGGAAGCAATCGTAGCGCGCGTGCCGGCGCCGCAGGGCGATGCGGAAGCACCGCTGAAGGCATTGGTATTTGACTCCAAATTTGACGCTTACAAGGGCGTAGTTTTATATATACGCATTATGCAGGGCCGTCTGCGCAAGGGCATGAAGATTCGCATGATGGCAACCGGTGCGGAATTTGATGTTACTGAGGTTGGTTACTTCAAACCGGGCATCGTCAATGTTGACGAGCTGGAGGAGGGCCAGGTAGGCTTCTTTGCTGCCAGCATCAAAAATGTTAAGGATGCACGCGTAGGCGATACCGTAACCGATGCCGATAATCCTGCCGAAAAAGCGTTGCCCGGTTACCGCAAGGCTACACCGATGGTATACTGCGGTTTGTATCCGGTAGAGAATTCCGATTACGATAACCTGCGTGATGCTTTGGAAAAGCTGCAGCTGAACGATGCTTCTCTGGTATTTGAGCCGGAGACATCTACCGCGCTGGGCTTTGGCTTCCGCTGCGGCTTTTTGGGCCTGCTGCATATGGACGTTATCAAGGAGCGCCTGGAGCGTGAATATAATCTGAGCCTGATTACTACCGCACCGAACGTTATTTATGAGGTGTTCCGCACCAACGGCGACGTTGAAATGGTAGATAACCCGTCCCTCTTCCCGGACCCGACCGTTATCGACCATGTTGAGGAGCCTTTCGTTAATGCAACCATTATTGTGCCTAAGGACTATGTAGGCGCTGTTATGGAGCTGAGCCAGGAAAAACGCGGTGAATACGATAACATGACCTATCTTGATGATACCCGCGTAATGATTCACTACGCATTACCGCTGAGTGAGATTATCTTTGACTATTTTGACCGTCTGAAATCCGCTACCCGCGGTTATGCTTCTTTGGACTACGAGCTGTCCGGCTACCGTTATTCCGATCTGGTGAAGGTAGATATCCTGCTGAACGGCGAGCCTGTCGATGCGCTTTCCGCGATTGTGCATAAGGAATTTGCTACCGTCCGCGGCCGTCAGCTGGTTGAAAAGCTGCGCAGCCTGATTCCGCGTCAAATGTTTGAAATTCCGGTACAGGCAGCAATCGGCAACAAGGTTATTGCCCGCGAAAACGTTCGCGCAATGCGTAAGGACGTACTGGCGAAATGCTACGGCGGTGATATCAGCCGTAAGCGTAAGCTGCTGGAAAAACAGAAGGAAGGTAAAAAGCGCATGAAGCAGGTTGGCAGTGTAGAGCTGCCGCAGGAGGCATTCATGGCGATTCTGAAAATGGACTAAGGCTTAGCGCTTAGTCGATAGTGTCTGATAGATAGGAGCAATGCAATTATGATGATACAACTGCAAGGCTTGCTTTCGACAATCACATTTTTGGATGTTATAGATATTGTCGTCGTTGCCTATTTTCTTTACCGTTTGTTCCTGATGCTGAAAAACACCCGTGCCGCAACATTGGGCAAGGGTCTCATGGTGCTGATAGGCTTCACGCTTATCTGCCGTTGGCTGAATCTGCATGTTATCAGCTGGCTGCTGGAAAAGAGCATGACAGTGATTATGGTTGCCCTGCCGGTTGTCTTTCAGCCGGAGCTGCGCCGTGCTTTAGAGCAAATCGGCCGCGGCAAGCTGTTTCATAAGGGCAGCGAGCTGGACGAGCAGGAGCTGGAGGAAATGCTGGATTCCGTTGCTCATGCCACTAAGGTGATGAGCAAAAACAAGGTAGGTGCGCTGATGGTTTTCGAGCGTGCTACCGGTTTGGCAGAGCGTATCGAAACCGGTGTGCCGATTGACGGTCTGGTGAGTTCGGGACTGCTGCAGAACATTTTTGTCAAGGATACACCGCTGCATGACGGCGCTGTTATTATCCGCGGCAACCGTGTCGTTGCTGCCTGCTGCCTGCTGCCGCTTACGGAAAACCGTAATCTGAGCCAGGAGCTTGGTACCCGCCATCGTGCAGCTATCGGTATGTCCGAGCAGTCCGATGCGATGATTCTTGTTGTCAGCGAGGAAACCGGTACGATTTCTATCGCCCGCAACGGCGAGCTGATGCGTTACCTGACGGTGGATGATGTGAAGGAAATTTTGCGCACGGCAATTTTCCGTCCGCATGCAGCAGTTAAGAATTCTTTGGTTGATAAAATCAAGAGCTTGTGGGGCGGTGAGAAAAAATGAGATTTTTGCAAAGGCTGGCGCGTAAGGAAAACCTGTTGGCACGAATTATCTGCCTGCTCATGGCCTGTGGCCTGTGGGTATATGTAATGACAGACCAGAACCCGATAATCGAGCGTAATATCGAGGTGCGCCTGCAGCAGAGAAATCTGCCGCAAAATATGATGGTCTTTAATGCTCCCGATAAAATTCTGGTAAAGGTGCGCGGTTCGCGTGCCAAACTCAGTTCCGATAATCTGAGTGCCGAAATCAATGCTTCTATCAATTTAAAAAATATAACCGAAGGTCAGCAGAGCCTGCCGATTACGGTAACCTACTCCGGCGGCGAGATTGTATCCGTAACGCCTAAGGAGGTTTCCGTATATGTGGATACGGTAAGCGAGAAAAAGGTTCCCGTTACTACGCGTATCGTGGGCGCGGTGAACGGTGATATGACCATCGGCAGCAGTATAATTACTCCAGCGGAGGTTACTTTGCGTGGTGCAACACATCGTATTGACAAGGTAAACCGTGTGGTTGCTCCGATAGATATCAGCAACCATAGCGGCAGCTTCCAGACGGAAAGCGAGCTGGTTGCCGTGAGTGACGACGGTTACGATATTCCTAATATGAGAATTATCCCTGAGCGCGTTATGGTGCAGGCCAATATGGTAAGCCAGATGCATTCGCTTGATATTCCGGTTAAGCTGGTTATGAGCGGTGATTTGCCTGCCGGTATTGTTGTTACCAAAACAGAGATTGTGCCGACAAGCGTTCGCGTTACCGCACCGCCTTCCGTGCTGAAGGAGCTGAAGGATGTCAAGACCAAGCCGGTGGATGTAAGCAAGCTCAATGGCAGTACTGTTGTTGCAGCTGAGCTGGATTTGCCGGAAAAGGTTATTCCAGAAAGACGTACGGTACAGATAAAAATATCGGTAGAAAGGCAGAATTGATTTATAGATGAAGCTGAAAATAAATAATGTGCGTATCAGCCTGCGACAGGAGCAGACGCTGGAGCAGGCGGTGTGCCGTAAATGCGGCATTCCGCGTGATGCTTTGGGCAGTGTGCGGATAGTACGCAAGGCAGTGGATGCGCGCAAGAAAAATGATATCTGCCTCAATTACCATGTGTTGGCAGAGGTTGAAACAGGCGGCAGACAGGCGAAGCGCCTGCTGGCGGACCGTGATATTACGCAATATCAGGAGCAGCAGCAGCCGACGCTTGAGCTTGGCACACTGCCGCTGAGCGCACCGCCGGTGGTTATCGGTGCCGGTCCTGCGGGCCTTTTGGCGGCACTGCAGCTGGCAGAGCATGGCTATAAGCCGCTGCTTTTGGAGCGTGGCAAGTCGGTGGCGCAGCGTGTGCAGGATGTGCAGCGCTTTTGGCAGACGGGAGAATTTAACCCCGCGTCTAACGTTCAGTTCGGCGAGGGCGGTGCAGGCACCTTTTCGGACGGCAAGTTGACTACGCGTGTAAACGATCCTATGATGGCCGAAACCCTGCAGCTTTTTGTGGATGCAGGCGCGCCGGAAAATATTTTGTACGAGCATAAGCCGCACGTAGGCACGGATAAGCTGCGTGCGATGGTACAGGGACTCAGCCGCCGTATTGCGGAGCTGGGCGGCAGCGTGCGTTACGATGCGCATGTGGTTGATCTGGATATCAAAAATAATGCGGTGCAGGGTGTAATCCTTGACGGCGGCGAAAGGCTGGCGGCGGGAGCCGTGGTGCTGGCTTGCGGTCACAGCGCGCGCGATACCTACGCTATGCTGGCACGCAGGGGCGTAGGCATTGTGGCGAAGCCCTTTGCTATCGGCGTGCGCATCGAGCATCCGCAGGAGCTGATTGACAGGGCGCAGTACGGCAGCTTTGCGGGACATCATCTGCTGGGCGCAGCGGATTACGCGCTTGTTTACCACACGCAGGATAAAACACGCACAGCCTATTCGTTCTGCATGTGCCCTGGCGGTCAGGTAGTTGCCGCCGCTTCGGAGGCCGGTGGCGTGGTTGTCAACGGCATGAGCATGTTTAAGCGTGACAGCGGCATAGCCAACAGTGCGCTGGTAGTGAATGTGGACAGCCGGGATTTCGGCGAGGGTGCGCTGGCAGGTGTAGAATTCCAGCGCCGCTACGAGCAGCTTGCTTATGCGGCGGCAGGCAGCAGCTATTATGCGCCTGCGCAGAATCTGGACAGCTTTTTGAAGCGCAGTACGCCGTCCTTGGAATGCATGCTACAGCCAAGCTATCGTCCGGGACTGACGGCCTGCAGCTTAGATAAGGTGCTGCCTGCTTACGTTACGGATACTCTGCGCGAGGGCATTACGAGCTTCGGCCGCAAGCTGGCGGGTTACGCTGACGGCGGCGCGCTGCTGACGGGTGTGGAAACACGTACCTCGGCGCCGGTTCGCATAGAGCGCGACAGGCAGAGCTATGTATCGCTGACGCATGATTTGCTTTATCCCTGCGGCGAAGGCGCAGGCTATGCCGGCGGTATTATGAGCGCCGCGCTTGACGGCTATCATGTGGCGCGTGCGATTATGGAAAGATTCGCGCCGGTGAAGTAATTTAGGTTGGAGAGTAATACTGAGAATTAGGCTCCCCTTGGGGGGAGCTGGCGCCCGTAGGGCGACTGAGAGGGGATTTTGCAGCATTTACTTTTACGCATAGCGTTATGTTATGTGTTACCACTCTCCGTCATCGCTATGCGATGACACCTCTCCCCAAGGAGAGGCTCTTAATTTGATTTTTTGGCTCAGCAATTCCCAACTCACATATAAACGCATTAACATTAGGGAGGTTATTAAAAAAATGGCAAGATTATTTGGTACTGATGGTGTTCGCGGTGTGGCGAACGTAGAGCTTACTCCGGAGCTGGCCTTTAAGCTGGGCTATGCTGCCGCAAAATACTTTGGCCGCGAGGTTTCCTGCCCGAAAATTATTATCGGCAGAGATACACGCCGCAGCGGACAAATGTTGGAAAGTGCTTTGGCAGCAGGTATCTGCAGCGCCGGCGGCAATGCACATCTTCTGGGCGTTATGCCTACTCCGGCAGTTTCCTTTCTGACCAGTGAGGTTAAGGCTAACGCCGGTGTAGTAATTTCTGCTTCTCACAATCCGTTTGAAGACAACGGCATCAAATTCTTCTCTCAGACAGGTTACAAGCTGCCTGACGCAGTAGAGGACGAAATTGCAGCTATCGTTGCTGCACCGATTGATTACACTCAGGCAGTAAGCGGCAGCAGCGTAGGCCAAATTATTTACGAAAAGGATTTGTCTGCACTGTACATTAAGCATATTCTGAGCACCGCTTATGCTAAGCTGAACGGCCTGAAGATTGTTATGGACTGCTCCAACGGTGCCAACAGCGAAATCGCACCGGTTATCCTGCGCAGCCTCGGTGCTGAGGTTGTAGCAATTTTCAACGAGCCTAACGGTATCAACATCAACAACGGTTGTGGCTCCACTCACCTGGAAGCATTGCAGAAAAAGGTTCGTGAGGTTGGCGCTCATGTAGGTATCGCCAATGACGGCGACGCCGACCGCTGCCTGGTAGTTGACGAAAACGGCGAGGCTATGGACGGCGACCAGATTATGCTGATTTGCGCTCTGGAGCTGATGAAGCGCAACAAGCTGCATGACAATATGCTGGTAACCACTGTTATGAGTAACGTCGGCCTGCATCAGGCTATGAAGGCTCATGGCGGCAAGACTGTCAAAACCGCTGTAGGTGACCGCTATGTACTGGAAGAAATGCTCAAGCACAATTATTCTATCGGCGGCGAGCAATCCGGTCATATCATTTTCTCCGAATTCGCTAAAACCGGCGACGGCATTCTGACTGCTGTACAGCTGTTGTGCGCAATGGTTCGCAACAACAAGCCTTTGTCCGAGATGGGCGCCGTAATGACTAAATTCCCGCAGATTCTGCTGAATGTACGCGTGAAGAATAAAAATGGCTGGGAAGAAAAGGATGCTATTCAGGAAGTAATCAAAAAATATCAGGAGGAGCTGGGCGAAAACGGCCAGATTCTGGTACGTGCTTCCGGCACCGAGCCTTTAATCCGTATTATGGCCGAAGGACCGAAGCAGGAGCGTTTGGAGCAGATTGCCAACGCTATTGCCGACGTTGTAACCAAGGAGCTGGCATAAGCAGGCCTTTGCTAAATGAAACTTAAAAGCAGACCATTACATCATGTTCGGATGCAATGGTCTGCTTTTGTATATTTTCTTGAAAAACGCAAAAAATAACCGCCCAGCTCCTACACTAGCGGTTATTTTTAACAGTTAATTTTGAAGGGCAACCGTCTATCGGTAGCACTCTTTCTATATTTATTATACTATATGAAGCGCCTGCAGGCAAGCATCAGGCCTTAAAAGTTCAAGGAATGTTTTCTTGACCTGCCAGTCATCATATTGTAAAATTAAATTAGTCTGAGGATGTGCCGCGTGGGACTGCCTGCCTGCGCGGCTCATTGTCTGTTTGCTCATAAATCAGCAGAGTCTTGTTTTTGTTGCCAAAAGCAGACAGTGAAGGATGTAAGCGCATGTACCGCTCAGGCGGTGGACGAGGAATGAGGTTATCGATCAGTCAGCGGATGCCTCACGGCCGGCTGCGGGCCGCAAACCGTGTACAAAGCCCTCCGGTAACGGGGGAGAGAAAAGCACGGTGGCAGAAAGGGCAAAGAATATAATACAGGCTCGCAAGGGAGAAGGTATCAGATACGAGGAAACCTGACGAAGCAGATGATGCCTTATACCTTGCAGCGTAGAGGAGGATTACTACTTATGTGCGGAATTGTAGGTTATATCGGTAATCACGAAGCTGCTCCCTTTCTGCTTGATGGTATGAGCAAGCTGGAGTATCGCGGATATGATTCTGCCGGCATTGCTGTTTATGAAAACAACAGCATTCGTGTGGAAAAATGTGTAGGCCGTCTGGATGCACTGCGCCAGAAATTGGCAGGCAATATGCCTGTGGGCAATGTAGGTATCGGTCATACACGCTGGGCAACACATGGCCGTCCGTCGGATCGCAACGCGCATCCCCATACGGACAGCAGCGGTAAGTTTGTCGTTGTCCATAACGGTATTATTGAAAATTATCTTGGCTTGAAGGAAGAACTGATTGCTAAGGGACATGAATTCCTGTCCGAAACTGACAGTGAGGTTGTAGCTCATCTGATGGCGGACCAATATGATGGAGATTTCGAAGAAACCGTCAAAAAGGTGCTGAAGCTCATCAAGGGCTCCTACAGTCTGGTATTTATGTGCGAATACGAGCCTGATAAAATTATCTGCACCAAAAAGGATAATCCGCTGATTATCGGTCTGGGCGAGGGTGAAAACTTTATTGCCTCCGATATCCCGGCTATTATCAACCATACGCGTCGTACCTTTATCATGAGTGACGGCGAAATCGCTACGGTAACGGCAGACGGTGTATGGGTGCAGGATATCAACGGCACTCCCATCAGCAAGAAGGTGTTTGAGGTCAACTGGAACGCGGAAGCAGCGGAAAAGGGCGGCTTTGAGCATTTCATGCTGAAGGAAATTTATGAACAGCCCAAGGCTTTGCGCGATACCATGACCAGTCGTCTGGATGCGGAAGCAAAAACCATCGGCTTTCCCGAGCTGAACTGGACAGCCGAGGAACTTCGCGAAATCAATAAAATCTTTATTGTGGCCTGCGGTACCGCTTACCATGCAGGCATTGTCGGCAAATATTATCTGGAGCAGCTGGCGCGTGTGCCGGTTGAGGTGGATATTGCCAGCGAGTTCCGTTACCGCGACCCGCTTGTTGACGGCAACAGCCTGACGATTGTTATCAGCCAGAGCGGTGAAACAAGTGATACGCTGGCAGCACTGCGTGAGGCTAAACGTCTTGGCTCCCGCACTCTGGCGGTTACCAACGTTGTCGGCAGCTCTATTGCGCGTGAGGCAGACCAGGTTGTTTATACCTATGCCGGTCCGGAAATTGCCGTGGCATCTACCAAGGCTTATACTACTCAGCTTCTGGCAATGCTGATGCTGGCGATTTATGTAGGCCGTCTGCGCGGCAGCATGAGTGCCGAGCGTGAGCAGGAGCTGGTGCAGGGTCTGACCTTTGTACCAGAGCAAATTCATAAAATGCTGGAAAACGTGGACCAGATTAAGGTGTTTGCGCGTGAATACGGCAGCAGTGAGGATGCCTTCTTCCTGGGACGCAGCCTTGATTATGCCGTAGCGCTGGAGGGTGCGCTGAAGCTGAAGGAAATTTCCTACATTCATGCGGAGGCTTATGCGGCAGGCGAGCTGAAGCACGGCACCTTGGCGCTGATTGTTTCCGGTGTGCCGGTAATCGTACTGGCAACGCAAATGGATGTATATGATAAAACCGTCAGCAACCTGCAGGAGGTTAAGGCGCGCGAGGCTGTGGTTATTGCTATCGGCTTTGAGGGCGACACCTCTCTGGAAAAATATGCGGACCATGTTATTTACATCCCGCGTACGGATAAATATCTGGCACCGCTGATGGCAGTGCTGCCTTTGCAGCTGCTGGCCTACTATGCGGCGCTGACTCGTGGCTGTGATGTTGATAAACCGCGCAATCTCGCCAAGAGCGTAACAGTTGAATAAAAAATAAATTAACGGCGTAACGGATGTAAAAATCCGCTGCGCCGTTTTTGTAATTACAGAGATACGCTGCTTATGTTATACTAATATTAATTTGGAGCGGAAGGGGAAATAAAGCAGATGGCTTATAGCGAGCTTTTTAAAAATTACAGTGATATCCGCAATTTTATGCGGCGCTTTTATGTGTACGGCTTTGAAAAGCGGCAGGATTTTACCGCTAAAAGCTCCAGAAGCTACGATGATAATCGCCGGCGTTTGGACAGCTGGCTGGAGGATTACATGAGCTTCAAGAGCGAAGCGGACGGCAGAGCCTACCGCATTTCCTTCGACAGCAGCAGTATCAGTCATAATCCTTTGTATAAAAGCTGGAAGGCCAAGAGCTTTACGTCCATGGATATTACGCTGCATTTCTATCTGCTGGATATTCTTGCCGACGGCAAGGCCTATTCGGCGGCAGAGCTGTTGGAGCTGCTGAGCGGCCGTTATTTTAACTGCTTCAGCAGTACACTGCGTCAGCCCGATGAATCAACGGTGCGCAACAAGCTGAATGAATATACTGCGCTGGGAATGCTGCGGCTGGTGAAGCAGGGACGGCGCAATCTTTACTGCCTGGCGCGTGATGAGGTGAACTGGCGCAGCTGGCAGCTTGCCTGCGCCTTCTTTTCCGAGGCGGCGCCTTTGGGAGAGGCAGGCTCCTATTTGCTGGATAAATTTGCCGAGGACTGCGAAGCTTTTGCCTTTAAGCATCATTTTATTTTATATACGATGGACAGCCAGCTGCTGTACGAGCTGCTGGAGGCGATGAACAGCAGGCAGTCCGTAACGCTTTACCGCTGTGACAAGTGCGGCAGCAGCATACCGCAATATGTTTGCCCTTTGAAAATTTACTGCAGCACGAGGACAGGACGACAGTATCTTTTGAGCTACAGCTATGCTGCACGGAAGCTGCTGTTCAACCGCTTGGACCATATCGAGAGTATTGAGGTTAAACGCGCAGAAGGACGTTATGAGGAGTTTCTGCAGATGGCCAAAGAGGTGGCGCCGCACATCTGGGGCGCAGGCATGCTCAGAACGGACAGGCTGGAGGAAATCAGCTTTACGGTGGAAGCGGCAGCTGACGAGCAGTTTATTGTGCAGCGATTGGAGCGTGAAAAGCGCTGCGGCACTGTGCAACAGCTGGATGCGGAGCATTATTGCTTCAGTGCTGCCGTATATGATGCGCGTGAGCTGCTGCCGTGGATACGCACCTTTATCGGGCGTATTATTGCCTTTAGCTGCAGTAACGAGGAAATAGAGCGCATTTTTTATGATGATCTGGAGCAGACGGCAGCCTATTATCTGCAGGAGGTGCAAGCGGATGGCGAAAAATGACAGCTTTTTTAACGAAATATACGGCACCTATTTTAATGTTGTGAGCTCCATTTTGCGGCAGGCACAGGAAAAACAGCTGACGAAGGATAGCTTGGAGCTGTTGGTGCGGGAGCAGGCCTTTGCTGACAGCTGCCTGACCATTCCCAAGGCACTGCAGGACGGAAGCTGGCCGCTGCTGCAGAAGGATATGACTACGCCGCTGCGGCATGCACCGGCGATGCCGTTGACAACATTGCAGCGTCGCTGGCTGAAAAGCCTGCTGACGGATAAGCGGATACAGCTTTTTGATGTGGACTGCAGCGGGCTGGAGGATGTGGAGCCTCTGTTTTGCGAGGAGCAGTTTGTGTATTTTGATCGTTACAGTGACGGTGACGATTATGCTGACCCGCAGTACAAGAAGCATTTTCGTCTGCTGCTGCAGGCGATAACGGAAAAGCGCAGGGTGGAAATAAGCTTTATCAGCGGCAAAAACGAAAGCGTGCGGAAGGAATATCTGCCGCTGCAGCTGGAATATTCGGCGAAGGATGACAAGTTCCGCCTGAAGGCGGTGTGCGAGCGCCATCTGCATTACGTTAATGTGGGGCGTATCAAAAGCTGCACAATGCTGGATCAGACGGAAGAAGAAGCCTGTATGCTGCTGGAACCGGAGCGCTGTGCGGTTACCGTCCTGCTGACGGATGAGCGCAATGCTCTGGAGCGGGCAATGCTGCATTTTTCGCATTTGGAAAAGATAACGGAGCGCTTGGATGAAAAGCATTACAGGCTGCAGCTGATGTATAACAAAAGTGATGAAACGGAAATGGTTATCCGTATTTTATCCTTCGGTCCGTTGCTGCGGGTGCAGGAGCCTTCAGGCATTATCGAGCTGCTGCGTCACAGGCTGAGTAAGCAGCTGGCGCTGCTGGCAGATAAGTAAAAGCAAAAATATAATCTGCCAGAAGCTTATTTGATGCCGAAGCCTTATTATAAATCACCGGACCTGTGAAATTTCTGCAGGCCCGGTGTATTTTTTGTATTCTTAACAGTAATTTTCTTTTACGCAGTCAATAAATATGATATAATTAACGATACATGTCATTTTTGTGAAGAAGTTGAAATTTTTATGTGTAGGTGATGAAATGGAAATGTTTTTGGTGGCTGTGGGCTTCTATGGCATCGGCGTATTAACCATGCTGCTTCCCCACGGCATGCAGCGTGCTGCACACTGGCTTGCTAACAGCGCTGCCCTTTTTGGCAGCGCTGTCTGCGCTTATGCGGCAGGCCTGCAGCTCTTTGGTGGCATGAGCCCCGCACCCCTGACCTGGGGCTCGTATTCTTTAGGCTGCGATGGCTGGAGCGCAGTCTTTCTGCTTTTGACCGGTATCGCCGGTGTTGTTACCAGCCTGTACGCGCTCGGTTATGCGCGTAGCTATGAGGGCAGCCGTCTGCGTCTTTTGGGCGGCATGTGGTGCCTGTTCATCATGTCTATGGTACTGGTGTTGCTAGCAGGCGATGCCTTCAGCTTCCTGCTTTTCTGGGAGATTATGGCCGTAGCCTCCTTTATGCTGGTTAACCATGAATCCGAAAAGCGCGCTACCTGGAATGCTGCCTATCAGTATCTGGTTATGACCAGCGTCGGTACGGCGGCGATTATGATTGCCTTTTTGCTGACAGGCTCGGCCAGTGAGGGCTTCAGCTTTGCTGCTATGGCCAAGAATACGTTGAAGGGCAGCTGGCAGCATCTTGTTTTTGTCTGTGCCTTTGCCGGTTTTGCTTTGAAGGCCGGTCTGGTGCCGCTGCATGTGTGGCTGCCTAAGGCGCATCCGGCAGCACCCAGTCACGTTTCTGCGCTGATGAGCGGTGTTATGCTGAAGATTGCGCTTTACGGCTTCGGTCGTTTTATGTTCAGCTTTTTGCCTGCCTGGAATTACTGGTGGTGCGTTGCTGTACTGCTGGCAGGCGTAGTATCCGCATTTTTGGGCGTACTCTATGCGCAGATGGAAACGGATATTAAGCGCGTGCTTGCTTACTCCTCTGTGGAAAATATGGGCGTAATTTTTGCTGCCTTCGGCTGTGGTATGCTGATGAAGGCTTCCGGCAGCAGCTTTTATATGCTTGGCTTTGTGGCAGCGTTGGTGCATGCCTTTAACCACAGCATTATGAAGGTGCTGATGTTTATGTGTGCCGGCAGTATTATGCACGGCACCGGCAGCAAAAACCTGGAGCTGTTCGGCGGTCTCGCACGCAAAATGCCGTATACCGCTGTCTTTGCTTTCGTCGGTTCGCTGGCGCTCGCCGCTATTCCGCTGACGAACGGCTTTACCGGTGAATGGCTGGTGCTGCAGAGCTTTATCAGCCTGGGTACAAGCTGCGCCGGTCAGGATATCCGCCTGTTGACTGCGGTATCCTTTATTCTGCTGGGCTTTACCGGAGCACTGGCTCTCGGCTGCTTTGTACGCTTCTTCGGCATCACCTTCCTGGGCCGTGCTCGCAGTGAAATTGTGGAGCATGCGCACGAATCCGATAAATTTATGCTCGCTGCTATGGGCGTAGCATCTGTTTTAGTTGTTGCTTGCGGTCTTTATCCGCTGCCTGTAGTACGCGCTGCTCTGTTGGCGCTGGGCATGCCTGTCGCACTTGATGCCTTCGGCATGAATCTGGCGTGGGCCGGTGTCGGTACTGCTGTTTGCTACAAGCCGCTGCTGCTCTTGGCTTTGCTGCTGGTGCTGGGCGCAGTGCTGTGGCTGGCTGTTAAGAATTGCTTTGTGGTGGAGGATGTTACCTGGAACTGCGGTACATATCCGACACAGCGTCAGCAGTATTCCGCAACCGGCTTCAGTAAGCCTGTACGCCGTGCGTTTGATTATCTGCTGAAACCAAAACGTCAGGTAACCTACATGCGCAAGGAGCATGCTTACTTCGGCCGTCAGCTTTCCTACAAGCTGGAAATTCCCGATATGATTACGGAAAAGCTTTATCAGCCGCTGCAGAAGCATTTTGTAAGTGTTTCTAATTTCCTGCGCCGTTTGCAGCAGGGCAGTGTGCGTTTATATGTTGCCTATGTTATGGTGGCAATGATGTTGGTACTGGTATGGGGGGCACTTTATAAATGATTTTAGAGAATGAATTGTTACAGCTGGCCCTCGGTATGGCGCAGGCAGTTTTGCTGCTTTTGTGCGCTCCGCTGGTTACCGGCATTGTTAAAAAGGTAAAGGCCTGGATGCAGAACCGTATCGGCAGCAGCATCTGGCAGGAATATTACGATATCCGCAAATGGTGGGGCAAGCCTACGATGCTTACTCCTTATACCAGTATCACCTTCCGTCTGGCACCCTGCGTATATTTTCTGACGACCTTTGCGGCAGCTTGCATGCTGCCAGGCTTCTTAGGCGGTCAGGCCGGCTTCGGCGACGTTTTTGTATTTGTATATCTGTTGGCTTTGGGACGCTTCTTTATGGCAGTTTCCTCGATGGATGCAGCCACCGCCTTCGGCGGTATGGGCGGCAGCCGTGAGGTTTATGTGGCTGCCTTCGTTGAGCCTGTGGTAATGCTGGCCGTGCTGTCTAACGTACTGCACACCAACAGCACCTCGCTGGCAGGCATGAGCCTGCGTACGGATGAGGTCAACCTGACGGTAGCAGGCGTGCTGACCTGCATTGCCTTCTTCCTTGTGCTGCTTGCAGAAAACAGCCGTATCCCGGTTGATAACCCCGACACACATCTGGAGCTGACGATGATCCATGAATGTATGACACTGGAATATTCCGGCCGTCTGCTGGCGCTCATCCATTGGGCAAGCCAGCTCAAGCTGCTGGTATTCTTAGTGCTTTTCGCTATGCTGTATCTGCCGCTGGATTTGCCGGTAGTGCTGAAGGTGCTTATCGGTGCGGTAGCTGTAGGCGTGGTTGAAATCTTGAACAATAAAATGCGCCTTTTCAAGGTGCGTGTATATCTGGCCGCAGCAGGACTGATGCTGCTGTTGGCAGTAGTGGCACAGTAAGGAGGTAACGATGGAATATTTGGTTGTAAGTTTAATGTTTATCGTTTTCCTGCAGACGCGCTTTGTGGAGCTGCGCCGTGCAACTCTGTGTCTGGCGCTGCAGTCTGCGCTGATTGCGGCGGCCTGCCTTGTCGTAGGCATGAGCCATGGCAGCGGTTTGCATGCCTGGCTGCCCGGTGTGCTGACGATTGCCGTTAAGGTGCTCTTTATTCCTTACGCAATTCTGCGCGTGGTAAATCAGCTGCGCGATGAGCGTGAAATTGTCAGCGATATCAATGTAAATTATTCTACTGCTTTTGCAGCCTGCAGTCTGGCACTCGGCTACATGGTAATTGACGGTCTGCTGCCGCAGGCAGAGGGTCGCGATATTTTAGCGACCTCTATGTTTATGATTATGACCGGTCTGGCGCTGATTGTTATGCGCAGCCGTGCCATTATGCAGATGATCGGCCTGATTACCTTGGAAAACGGCATTTATCTGCTCGGCCTGATTATGACCGAAGGCTTGCCGCTGATTATCGAGCTGGGCATTTTCCTTGATGTGCTGATTGCTGTTGTTATTCTTGTTATTTTAACCTCGCGTCTGCGTCTGTCGTTTAAAACTACGGATACAAATGTGCTGGACAAGCTGAAAGGGTAGGGGATGTAATGTTAACATATATTTTGATACTGTTATGCCTGCCACCCTTGTGCGCGGTGCTGGCACTGGCTGCGGGCTTCGGCAATAATATCCTGCATTGGCTGCACCGCCTGACGGCAACTGCGGTAGGTGTGTGCGTGGCGCTGATGGCAAAGTCCTTTAATCCTGCTGTGCCCTATGTTGATGATTATTTTTACATTGATGCGCTGAATATGTGGGTAATCATTATCATTACCACACTTTATCTGGCAGCAACCTGGACTGCGCGTAATTATCTTACGCGTGAAGAGCGCTGCGGCGTGCTCAAGGGCGAGCAGCTGCAGACCGGCCGTTACTTTGCGCTGATGCAGCTTTTCTGCTGGACGATGTTCATCGTACTGCTGGTAAAAAATCTGGGCCTGATGTGGGTAGCAATCGAAGCGACTACCTTAATCAGTGCGCTGCTCATTTCCTTTAAATTCACCCGTGCTGCTTTGGAAGCAACGTGGAAATATATTATGGTTTGTACCGTCGGCATTTGCTTGGCACTTTTGGGTACACTGGTGCTGTATTATGCGCAGCTTGATGCTTTGGGCGGCGAAAAGGCGCTCAGCTGGCTGTATCTGCATGAGCATGCCAACAGCCTGAACCCGGCTATGACTAAGCTGGCACTGCTGTTTATCGTTATTGGCTACGGTACGAAGGCAGGCATGGCGCCGATGCACACCTGGCTGCCGGATGCCTATGCCGAGGCTCCGTCACTGACCAGCGGTATGCTGAGCGGTGCGCTCTGCAGCTGTGCTATTTATGTATTGCTGCGTAATCTGGTTATCCTGCTGCCGACAGCAGGCGCTGCGATGATGAGCAGCATGCTGCTGTTCTTTGCCGTGCTGACTGTGGCGATTGCTGTGCCGTTCGTTGTAGTGCAGCGTGATGTTAAGCGTATTCTGGCGTATTCCTCTATGGAAAACATCGGCATTATGGTTGCCGGTATCGGCGTCTTTTCCGCCTTCTCCCTGAAGGCTGTGATGCTGCATATGTACAGTCATGCAATGATTAAGTTCGTGCTGTTCTATATTGCCGGTACGATTATCCAGGAATATCAGACTCGTAATATGATGCGTATTCACGGTATGATTAAGGATGTACCGCATACCGCAACCTTCTGGCTTACCGGTATGCTGGGCATTTTGGGCCTGCCGCCGATGGGCCTTTTTTTCAGTAAGTTTTACATTATGGCGTCTATGTTCCGTGAGGGACATTGGGTAGCAGGCAGTCTGCTGATTATCCTGCTGGCCGGTGTGCTGATTGGTATTTTGTACCACGGCATGCGTATGCTGTGCGATAAATCGAAGCGTCAGCCCTTGGGCGATTTGCTGGGTGCGACCGACGTATCTGTGCTGGCAGCGCTGCTGCTTTTGACCTGCGTAGTGGGAGCAGGCTTTGAAAATATTCCCTGGCTCAACAATCTGCTGAACCAGGCTGTGCGGATTATAGGAGGCTGAGATAATGCTAGTTAAACCGGAAAATTTGCGTGGTGCTGCCAATATCTGCAGCGACAGCGGCAAGCGTCCGCTGGCTGCTATGTTCGGTGCAGACGAAACCCTGCAGGGCGGCGGTCTGGCCATCTACTGCCTGTTCTATAATGCTGAAAAACGTGATATCGATGTTTTGAAGGCGCCGTTCCCAGCGGACGGTCCGCTGGAATATCAGTCGCTGACTACGCTGCTGCCGGCTGCTGCCTGGTATGAGCGCGAGCTGCATGATATGTTCGGCTTCGAGCCGCAGGGACACCCCGATATGCGTCCGCTGGTGCTGCATGAGAGCTTTCCCGAAGGCTTTCATCCGCTGCTGAAAAAATATCCCAAGGATTACGATGTACGCGGACACCGTGAATATGAAATGCTTACCTCGCAAGGCGAAGGCCTCTTTGAGGTTCCTGTAGGCCCTATTCACGCAGGCATCATTGAGCCCGGTCATTTCCGCTTCAGTCAGGCAGGTGAGGCTATGCTGCAGCTGGATGCCAAGCTGTTTTTTACCCACCGTGGTATTGAAAAGGCTGTCGAAGGCCTTACACCGATGGAGGCACTGCCGATTGTAGAACGCATTTGCGGTGCCTGCAGTGTGGCCAATACGCTGAGCTTCTGTCAGGCGGTAGAAAAATGCTCGGAGGCAGAGGTGCCTTATCGTGCGTGGTTAATCCGTACATTGGCTGCGGAGATGGAGCGCTTATATAACCATGTGGGCGATACTGGCAATATTTGCGCCGGTGTCGGCTTTTCGCCTGTAATCAGCATGGGCACGCGTCTGAAGGAGTATCTGATGCAGCTTAACGAAATGCTGGCAGGCAACCGCTTCCTGCGCGGTCTGATTATCCCCGGCGGTGTGCAGTACGATGTTACCGACGCTATGTTGGAGGAAATCGAAGAGGTTCTGCGTGAGGTAGAAGCTGTTTATGCCGATATGGTACATATCATGTGGGAGCAGGCGAACTTCGTCAACCGTATCCGTACCACCGGCAGAGTACGTCAGGAAACTGCCTTTGATCTGGCAATGGTAGGCGTGGGTGCGCGTGCCAGCGGCAGTACCCGTGACAGCCGTAAGGATATCGGCTACGGTATTTATGATGAGCTTGATTTTGATGTTATTACGGAAACAGCGGGTGATGTTGAAGCACGTATCAAGGTGCGTATCGGTGAGGTTGCCCAGAGCCTGAAGCTGGTGCGTCAGCTTATCAGCAAGCTGCGCTGCAATGCGGAAACGCAGCTTGCGGCAGAGCTGGGCGAGCTGCAGCAGGAGGAAGGTCATTTTACCTGGGGCATCAGCGAATCTGCCCGCGGTGATAATCTGCATTGCCTGCTGCTGGACAAGGAAGGCCGCATAGACCGCCTGTTTGTGCGCAGTGCCTCCTATCCTAACTGGCCGGCGCTGACTGTGGCAGTACAGGGCGACATCATTCCGGACTTCCCGTTAATAAATAAGAGCTTTGAGTTATGCTATGCCTGCATAGACCGCTAAGGAGGTGGCAAGATGTTAAAAATGCTGGAGGCAATTTTTCACGGAAAGATTGCTACCGAAAATATTGATACTACGGGCCACAAGCGTCTGCGCGGTCAGCTGCAGTGCGACGGCAGCTGCGACGGCTGCGGTGCCTGTGCCGCTGCCTGCCCGGTCGGCGCTGTGAGTGTGGCTGACGGTAAAGCAAAAATAGATTACAGTAAGTGCGTTTTCTGCGGCCGCTGTGTAGAGGCCTGTGCGCGTAAGGCGCTGGTGCATACGAACCATGATGCTTTGGCGCAGATTCTGGCTGACAGTGCCGTGGAGGTCAGTGAGGCTGTTACGGCGAAGCTGGGACGCTCGCTGCATGTGCGTCATCTTGACGCAGGCAGCTGCAATGCCTGCGACTTTGAGCTGGGTGCGATGAGCAATCCTGTTTATGATTTGCACCGTTACGGTATCGCCTTCGTTGCTTCTCCGCGTCATGCGGATATGCTGATGGTGACCGGCGTTGTTACGCGCAATCTGGAGCAGGCGCTGCGTATGACCTATGACGCAATGCCTGAGCCGAAAATGGTGATGACCTGCGGTGCCTGTGCCTGCGGTGGCGAAACCTACGGCAGCACTTATGCTGTTGTAGGACGTGCAGCTGACGTGGTGCCGGTTGATATTGCTGTGCCCGGATGCCCGCCGCGACCGGCTGCGATTATTGTGGCTTTGTGTGCTGCGGCAGATATGCTGAAGGAAAGAATGTAAACATATTTTATAAAGGAATTAATCAGTATTTTATTGCACTGGTTAATTCCTTTTTTTGTATTTTTATTCTTGTACTCAGCTGTAATTCGTGATAATATATAGAAAATCAGTTACGCTTGATAAACTGATATAGGTAATACAAATGAGGGGGTTTGAAAAATGATTGTTTTTAGACCGGCAACTTTCAGCGATGTAGAACATATACACAAATTGCTGAATTATTATGCAAAAGAAGGCTTGATGCTGCCGCGTGCGCGCAATGCGATTTACGAGAATCTGCGCGATTATATTTTAGCGGTGGAAAATAACCGCTTGTTGGGTTGCGGTGCGCTGCATTTCGTCTGGGACCGCTTTGCGGAAATCCGCTCGCTGGCAGTGGAACCAAGCTTGCAGAAAACAGGCATAGGCCGTCAGCTGGTGGAGCATTTGGAAAAGGAGGGCATTGAGCGCGGAGTGACGATGTTTTTCACTCTTACCTATCAGCCAGGATTTTTTGCTAAGTGCGATTATATTGAAACGGCGAAGGATAAGCTGCCGCAGAAGGTATGGAAGGAATGCGTGTATTGTCCGCAGTATCCGTACTGCAATGAGATTGCTTTCATCAAGACAACGGTTGATTATGAGCCGTCGCAAATCAAATTCTAAAATTTAAGGGCTGCCGTGCACATTTTGTCATCGGTGATGACGATGCTGTGCTGAGGGCAGCTCTTTTATTTTTGGTCGTGGAATGTTACAATAATCAAATAGAGTATAAAAACTGCACGGTGATTTTGCCGTTGCAGTAACAGATAAATTTACGGAAAAGAGGTTGAATTTATGAAATTATATTCCTGGAATGTTAACGGTTTGCGTGCCTGCATGACGAAGGGCTTTGCCGAATTTTTACAGGAGGCAGCACCGGATATTATTTGCCTGCAGGAAACGAAGATGCAGCGCGAGCAGGCGGATTTTGTATTCCCCGGCTACGAGGAGTATTGGAACAGTGCGGAGCGTAAGGGCTACAGCGGTACTGCTGTTTTTACGAGGGTTAAGCCTTTGGCTGTTACCTATGGCCTGGGACAGGAGGAGCACGATAAGGAAGGGCGTGTGATTACGCTGGAGTTTGAGAGCTTTTATCTGGTGACGGTGTATACGCCTAATTCCAAGGATGGCTTGGCGCGTCTTGATTATCGCATGGTGTGGGAGGATGTGTTCCGTGCTTATCTGCAGGAGCTGGATGCTAAGAAGCCTGTTGTTGTCTGCGGTGATTTGAATGTGGCGGCTGAGGAGATTGATTTGAAGAATCCTAAGACTAACCGCAAGAATGCAGGCTTTACGGATGAGGAGCGTGCTAAGTTCCGTGAGCTGAAGGCTGCTGGCTTTACGGACAGCTTCCGTTATCTGCATCCGGAGGAGGTTAAGTACAGCTGGTGGAGCTATCGCTTTAAGGCGCGCGAGAAGAATGCGGGTTGGCGTATTGATTATTTTGTGGTGTCGGACAGGATTGCGGCTAAGCTGCAGAGCGCGGAGATTCACAATGAGGTTTTCGGCAGTGACCATTGTCCGGTAAGTGTTGAGCTGGATGTGTGAATTTCTGGCGTCGCAATTGTATATCGTTTCAATCAGAGCAATTTCTTAACGCAAATTTCATGTGGAACCAAGACGAAGCGGCGCAAAACTCGCGCTATGCTGACAAATGCTACTATAAAAATTAGGCATAGCGCTCAGACATTGCGCCCATTAGCGGTTCGTGTCAAGCCAATCAGCTGCGCTCTGTGAGCTTGCTTCTTGGGACACTATCGCATGGCGCGCATAAACCAATCAGCATCGTCCTACGGACTTGCTTCTTGGATGCGCCCGCATGTGGTTCCAGACACTTATTTGCTAAAATTGCTATTCATTACACGATATAACAATTGCTCGTTTTATACTTAATTTTTACGGTTTGTTTTTTAGTTGGTGATGAACATGGATTTTAAAATTCAGGCTCCGTTTGAGCCTGCCGGCGACCAGCCGCAGGCGATTGCCAAGCTGGCGGAGGGCGTGGAGCAGGGCCTGCGCACGCAGGTGCTGCTGGGTGCAACGGGTACGGGCAAGACGTATACGATTGCGCAGGTAATCAATAAGGTGCGCAAGCCGACGCTGGTGATTGCGCATAATAAGACGCTGGCGGCACAGCTGGCGAGTGAGCTGAAGGCGTTCTTCCCGGAGAATGCGGTGGAATATTTTGTTTCGTATTACGATTATTATCAGCCGGAGGCCTATATTCCCCAGTCGGATACGTATATTGAGAAGGATGCTTCGATTAACGACGAGATTGATAAGCTGCGCCACAGTGCGACCAGTGCTTTGTTTGAGCGTAAAGATGTAATTATCGTAGCCAGTGTTTCCTGCATTTACGGCTTAGGTGCGCCGCAGGAGTATTATGATATGGTGCTGTCGCTGCGCTTGGGGCAGATTATCGACCGCCAAAAGATTTTGCATAAGCTGGTGGAGATTCAATACAATCGTAATGATATTGATTTCAAGCGTGGCACCTTCCGTGTGCGCGGTGATGTGATTGAGGTTATTCCCGCAGCCTACGGTGAAAAGGCTGTGCGCATTGAAATGTTCGATGATGAGGTTGATCGCATTGTGGAATTTGATGTGCTGACAGGCGAGATTCTGGCGCAGCGCAACCATGTGGCGATTTTCCCGGCGAGCCACTATGTTACGAGTCGTGAGAATCTTGAACGCGCTATGAATGATATCCGCGAGGAGCTGGACGAGCGTCTTGATGAGCTGAATAAGCATGGCAGGCTGCTGGAGGCACAGCGTCTGGAGCAGCGCACGAATTACGATTTGGAGATGATGCAGGAGATGGGCTACTGCTCCGGCATCGAAAACTATTCGCGTCATCTGGCAGGACGTAAGGCCGGTGAGCCGCCGTTTACGCTGGTAAATTATTTTCCCAAGGATTTTCTGCTGGTGGTGGACGAGTCGCACGTAACGTTGCCGCAGATTCGCGCTATGTATGCCGGCGACCGCTCGCGTAAGGAGATGCTGGTGGAGCATGGCTTCCGTCTGCCGTCTGCCTATGATAACAGACCGCTGACCTTTGACGAATTTCAGGCGCAGATCAAGCAGGCGATTTATGTTTCTGCTACGCCGGCGAAGTATGAGCTGGAGCAGGCAGACAATGTCGTTGAGCAGATTATCCGTCCGACTGGACTGTTGGACCCGCAGATTGAAATCCGCCCGATTAAGGGACAGATAGATGATTTACTGGGCGAAATCAACAAGGTTGCCGCTGCTGGTGAACGTGTGCTGGTGACTACGCTGACGAAGCGCATGGCGGAGGACCTGACGGAATATCTGAAGCAGGCAGGTGTGCGTGTGCGCTATCTGCATTCGGAAATCGCTACGATTGAGAGAGCGGAAATTATCGACAGCCTGCGTGCCGGTAAGTTTGATGTGCTGGTAGGCATTAACCTGCTGCGCGAAGGCCTTGATTTGCCGGAGGTGTCGCTGATTGCAATTCTGGATGCGGACAAGGAAGGCTTTTTGCGCAGTGATACGGCGATGATTCAGACCATCGGACGTGCTGCGCGTAATGCTCATGGTCGTGTTATTATGTATGCCGACCGCATTACCGACAGTATGCAGCGCGCGATTGACGAAACCAACCGCCGCCGCGAAAAACAGCAGGCGTACAACGAGGAGCACCACATTACGCCGAAAACGATTTATAAGGAGCAGCGCCAGCTGATTAAGCTGACGAAGGTGGCAGACACCGAGGAGGCAACGTCCTATGGCAGCAGCAAGAAGCTGAAGCAGAAATCAACTAAGGAGCTGAACACGCTGGCCCGCGAGTTGGAAAGACGGATGCAGGAGGCGGCGAAGGCGCTGGATTTCGAGGCGGCAGCCGAGCTGCGTGACCAGCTGATTATTGTCAAGGGACAGATGGGACAGAAGCTGGTGCCAAAGAAAAAGAAAAAATAAATGCCGATGCGGAAGTTTGACTTTTCCTGCTTTGCGTTATATAATATACAAGATATTTTTATTCAAATTCTGTGAAGCGGAGCAGTAGTCTGCAGTATCTTTCAGAAAGTCGGCGGTTGATGCGAGCCGGCAGTTAGGGCAGATGAACTCACCGTGAAGAAGCCGCAAGGAAATGTGCGGACGTGATGCTGCGTTAAGGCTAATTGAGTGGCGGCTGTAGCCGCAATCAGGGTGGTACCGCGAATTTTTCGTCCCTGACCTTCTTTAAGGTCGGGGATTTTTTATTTTCGACCAACTATAATACCTGGGAGGTAATGAAATGATTCAAGAAAAGTATGCTCCCCATGATATTGAAGCTAAATGGCAAAAATACTGGGAAGAAAACAAAACCTTTAAAGTAGAGATGGATAAGGATAAGCCTAAATCCTACGTTCTGGAAATGTTCCCCTATCCGTCCGGCAACCTGCATATGGGCCACGTTCGTAACTACTCCATCGGCGACGTAATCGCACGTTTCCGCACCATGAAGGGCTTCAACGTTCTGCATCCGATGGGCTGGGACTCCTTTGGTATGCCTGCTGAAAACGCTGCTATCAAACACAACATTCCGCCTAAAAAATGGACTCTGGAAAACATCGCTAACATGACTCGTCAGCTGAAGGCTCTCGGTCTGTCCTACGATTGGGACCGCGAGGTTACCACCTGCAAGGAAGATTATTACAAATGGACTCAATGGTTCTTTGAGCTGTTCTACAAACGCGGTCTGGCAGTTAAAAAGGAATCTGCCGTAAACTGGTGCGACAACTGTAACACCGTATTGGCTAACGAGCAGGTTATCGACGGCAAATGCTGGCGCTGCGACCATGAGGTTGTTAAAAAGGATTTGAGCCAATGGTTCTTCAAAATCACCGATTATGCTGATGAGCTGCTGAAGGATCTTGACCTGCTGCCGGGCTGGCCCGAGCGCGTAAAAACCATGCAGCACAACTGGATCGGCCGCAGCGAAGGTTTGGAATTCTCCTTTGAAATCCCTGCACTTAACGATACTGTTGCTGTTTACACCACCCGTCCTGATACTGCTTACGGCGTAACCTTCATGGCTCTGGCTGCCGAGCATCCGCTGATTAAAAAGATTTGCGAAAACAATCCGAAGGCTGACGAAATCAATGCTTTCTGCGAGCGTGTACGCAATCAGTCCGAAATTGAACGTACCTCCAGCGAATCCGAAAAAGAGGGCGTATTTACCGGCGTATACTGCATTAACCCGTTCACCGGCCGCAAGGTAGAAATCTGGGTAACCAACTATGTACTGTATGATTACGGTACCGGCGCTGTTATGGGCGTTCCTACCGGTGACCAGCGTGACTGGATGTTTGCCGACAAATACGGTATTGAAAAGATTGTTACCATCTGCCCGGTTGGCAAAGAGCTGAAGCTGGAAGAAATGACCTGCGCTTATGAAGAAAAAGAAGGCATGCTGGTTAACTCCGGCGAATTCACCGGCATGGAAATGCATAAAGCCATGAGCGCTATCATGGACAAGGCTGAAGCTGAAGGCTTTGGTAAACGCCGTGTAAACTATCGTCTGCGCGATTGGCTGATCAGCCGTCAGCGTTATTGGGGCGCTCCGATTCCTATCATTTACTGCCCGCACTGCGGCGAGGTTCTGGTTCCGGAAGACCAGCTGCCGGTTCGCCTGCCTGAGGACGTAAGCTTCACTGCCGGTGCTAAATCTCCGCTGGCAACCTCCGAAGAATTCGTTCACTGCAAATGCCCGAAATGCGGTGCTGACGCAACCCGTGAAACCGATACCATGGACACCTTCCTGTGCTCCTCCTGGTATTATCTGCGTTATACCGACGCACACAACGACAAGATGCCGTTTGACAAGGAGCTCAACAACTATTGGGGTCCTGTAGACCAATATATCGGCGGTATTGAGCATGCTATTCTGCATCTGCTGTATTCCCGCTTCTTTGTAAAGGTTCTGCGTGACGCAGGCCTGGTTGATTATGATGAACCGTTCAGCAACCTGCTGACTCAGGGCATGGTAATCAAAGACGGTGCTAAGATGAGTAAATCTCTGGGCAACGTTGTTTCTCCGGAAGAAATTCTTTCCAAATATGGTGCAGATACTGCGCGTCTGTTCATCCTCTTCGCTGCTCCGCCTGAAAGAGAGCTGGAGTGGAGCGACCAGGGCGTTGAAGGCTCCTTCCGCTTCCTGAACCGTATCTGGCGTATCGTACAAGCATTTGAAGCTGTTCTGGCACAAAAGGTTACCGAATACGATCACAGCAACCTGAGCGAAGCAGATAAGGACCTGCGCCGTGTACTGCATAGCAGCATTAAGAAGGTTACCAACGATATCGAAACCCGCTTCAACTTCAACACTGCTATTTCCACTATGATGGAACTGGTTAACGCTCTCTATGCTTATAAAGAAGCTGCCAAAGAGCCGAATTCAGGTCTGATTTACGAAGCAATTTCCGACCTCATCAAGATGATGAGCCCGTTTGTTCCGCATATCACCGAAGAGCTGTGGCGCGGTGCTATTGATGCCAACAGCAGCGTACATGAACAAAGCTGGCCTGAGTGCGATGAAGAAGCCCTGAAGGTTGACAATGTAGAAATCGTTCTGCAGGTTAACGGCAAGGTTCGCGGTCGTCTGACTGTTCCGGCTGAAGCTACCAAAGAAGAGCTGGAGAAAATTGCTATGGCTGACGCTAACGTTCAGGCTCACATCGGTGATGCAACCGTACGCAAGGTTATCTGCGTACCCGGCCGTCTGGTAAACATCGTAGCGAAGTGACACCCGATTTGTAACGAGCGTGAGCGAAGTTAGAAATCGAAAAGGTGGAACGAATCCCCGTTGCGACCGAACAGGGAGCAAGAAGAGGGGAAAAATAAAAGTAAAAATAAAATTTGTCGCGAGCTTTGGTATTACTGGCCACTAACCACTAATAACTAACTGTGACCACCGCAGTTATAGCTGTCCTGCAGCAGGCAGTTCCCGCAGACTGTAGCGCGGACAAAAAAATAAGCAGTGCATGTCAGCAATGACATTATTTAGTAGTACTAAATAACGCTTACATTTTCAGAGTCTCTGAGAATAACGTAATTGTTATTCTTGGGGGCTCTTTTTGTTTTTTTGTGACAACCCTCAGTCATCGCCCTAGCTCTCTTGACGCTAAGACCCGGTTTGTCGCAAGCACAACCCTCAGTCAAAATCACTACGTGATTTTGCCAGCTCCCTTTCAGGGAGCATATAAAGGTTGGTCGTAATTGCGAACTGTAATTTTAAATCTAGCCTGTTATATCTCCCCTGAAATACTCTTCGAGTATAACACGACCAGCATTTTTCGTTGCATGAAAAATGGGTCTTAGTATAGCGGAGGTGGCTGCGAGCTTTAGCGAGCAGACGGAAGGGTTGAGCATCGAAGTCATACGCAATATTTTTACCAACACCATAAGGAGGTATCCCCATGCAAGCAAAATCTAAAAAACTGATCTTCATCGCCGTTCTCCTCACAGGCTGCATCATCACCGGCCTTATAAGCACCGATGAAAAAGCAAAAGCGTTGCCTGGCGGCAGCAGCCTGCCGCAGTCCGCGCAAGGTGCTGTCACATCCAAAGCAGCGCAGGTAAAAACAGTACGCGTGCAGGTGAGCGGCGCCGTGCTGGAGCCGGGAATTTACGATGTGCCTGCCGGCTGCAGGGTGGAAGAGGCCATTGCTGCTGCCGGCGGCCTGACGGAAAATGCCGACAGTGAACGCGTTAATCTGGTGCGTAAGGTGCGCGATGGGATGCAGATACGAGTACCGGTGCAGAAGGCTGCACGGACAAGCAGAACACAGAGAAAAAACGCTCAGGCAACTGCCGGTTATAGAGCAAGTAGCACGAAGAAGGTTGGTAGTACCAGAGCAGGCGCAGAAAAAAATAACTCTGCAGTGCAGCGCGTGCGCATCAACAGCGCAAGCGCCGGTGAGCTACAGCAGCTGCCTGGCATAGGTCCTGCGCTGGCGCAGCGCATTGTGGAAACAAGAAACAGTGGGCGTTTTACCAGCGTGGAGGATTTACTGCGTGTGCCGGGAATCGGTAAAGCTAAGCTGGCAAAGCTGCGTGATTATGTGGAGGTAGACTAGTGCAGCAAAAAACACGTTATTTACGCTTATTTTTACCATGCGTACTGCTTTCCGTGCTGTTCTTTCGTTTGTTTACCGTGCCGCCGTCAGCCGAGCAGCAGCTTGCTGCCTGCTTTGGGCGGCAGCTGGTTGTGCAGGGTGCGGTGGAACCTTTGAGCGTGCGCCGGCAGGAAGGTTTTAGCAGTGCGATTCTACGTTGTCAAAATGTTTATAGCGATACGGAGCTTGCTTACAGCGGTCGTTTGCGCGTGAACGTGAAGGGCGAGCTGCCGCAGGCAGGCTGTGTGGTACTCAAGGGGACGCTGGAGCGCTTGGACAGCCTGCGTAACCCCGGAGGCTTTGACGCTGCAAGCTATAACAGAGTGCAGGAGCTGGGCGGACGTTTGCGCAAGGCGCAGCTGCTAAAGATAGAACCGCAGGTTTTGTGGTGGCAGCGTTTTGCTTTGTGGAACAAAAAGCTGAGCGAACGCATAGAGGCAGCAGCCGGCGCTGAATATGGGGCGCTGCTGAGCGGCATGGTGCTTGGCGGCAGCAGCAGGCTGGATGAAGAAACACGCGAGCTGTTTACGGATAACGGGCTGGCACATCTTCTTTCTGTTTCGGGCACGCATATTGTGCTGCTCACAGGCCTGCTGCTTGCTTTGCTGCAGTGGGTACCGCTGCCCTGGCGTAAAGTTATTGTTATCATTTTGCTGGCTGCCTATGCTTTGCTCTGCGGCTTGCGTCCGCCGGTGCTGCGAGCACTGGCTATGAGCAGCGTTCTGCTGCTTGGCGGCAGCGGTGCGGAGCGCGGGCGCTTGCTGTGCCTGGTGGCGTCACTGCTGTTGTGTATGCAGCCGTTATGGTTGGCCGATATCGGTTTTCAGTTATCGTTCGGGGCGGCGGCCGGTCTTTTGTGGCTGCTGCCTGCATGTCAAAGGCTGCTGCCGCAGGCTTTGCCTGCGCCGATAGGCGAGGCGGCAGCAGTTTCGTTGGCAGCACAGATGGCTGTGCTGCCGCTGGAGGTTTATTATTTTCACCAAATTTCGCTGATTGCCCTGGTAAGCAATATCGTGCTGGTGCCGGTGTTGGAAATTGCTGCGCAGATGGCACTAGTGGGCGCACTGTTGCCTGACTGCGGTGATTATCTGTTGCAGCTTGCTGCCTGGCTTGCGGCGCAGGTGCTGACGCAGGCGCGTTTTTTTGCTGAACTGCCGTACAGCACTGTAGTTATCGGCAAGCTGCCTGCTTATTGCTTTGTAATCTATTATGCAGCACTTTTTGTGTGGGCGGATTTCCCTTGGCTGCAATTTTGGAGTAATAGGGAGCGTCGCTGTATCCTGCTTTTGCATGCCTTGCTGTTTGCCGGGACGCTTGCTTATCAGCAGTATTGCACGCTGCCGTTAGCCTGCTATTTTCTGGACGTTGGGCAGGGGGACTGCGCTGTTATCGTCACGCCGTCGCGGCGGGTGGCAATTATTGATACCGGCGGCTTGAAAAATATATCGACAGCAACGCGCGTTATAACACCATTTCTGCGCTATCTTGGCAAGCGTGAGGCGGATATCCTGCTTTTAAGCCATTATGATTTTGACCATGTCGGTGCTGCGGCGGATTTATTGCGACAGCTGCGGGTGAAAAAGCTGCTCCTGCCTAACGAAGCACTGACGGAGGCAAGCCAAAGGGTGCAGCAGGAAATTTTGGCGCAGGCCGGCAGGACGCAGGCGCATGTGGTGCAGAGCGGTGAACGCTATGTGCTGGATGATAATGCAGAGCTTGTTTTGGTTGATGTGCCGCAGCAGGCTGTGCCGGGTAACGAAGCCAGCACGCTGGCGGCGCTGCATAGCGCGCAGGGCAGCGTGCTGTTTACAGGCGACATGGGGGAAGAACGCGAGCGAGGGCTGCAGCTTCAGCAATACACTGTGCTGAAGGCAGGACATCACGGTTCGCACTATAGCAGCAGTATGGAATTTCTGGAGCAGGTGCGGCCAAGGCTGACAGTTATTTCCTGCGGGCGCGGCAACCGCTACGGCCATCCGCATCAGGAAACGCTGGAGCGTTTGCAGGCCATAGGCAGCAATGTTGTCAGAACGGATGAGCTGGGGTGCATTAAAGTTGTTTTTGACGCAGAGGGAATAAAATGCTATGGCTATGCTGATTTACAGTGAAGCTGTTGTCAAAATATAACTCATAAGTTATAATTAAAGGAGAGAAATTATGTACAAAATATATTTCTATCGTGATAAGCGTGGCAGACAGCCTGTATATGATTATTTAATGGGGCTTGCTTCGCGAAAAGATAAGAACAGCAGAATCAAATTGAATAAGCATAATGACTATATGCAGGCATTAGCTAGATTTGGTCTGCAATTAGGTGAGCCTTATATTAAGCATATACAGGATAACATTTGGGAGTTGCGGCCTTTGCGTGATAGAAGTTTATTTGCGGTATGGGAAAATAATAGTTTTGTAATGTTGCATTGCTTTATGAAAAAAACGCAGAAAACGCCTAAAACCGAAATTGCTCAGGCTTTGCGTGAATGGGAAGATTTCAAATTAAGGAGTGAGGAAAGTGAAGAATAGTGCAGTAGGCTATGAATGGCAGGATGTCAGAAAGAATATCTTTACACCGGAAGAAATTTCTGCAAGTGATTTGCGCGTTGCCTTAATAGGTGAACTGATTAAAGCACGTCAGGATAAGGGAATAACCCAAAAGCAATTGGAGCTTTTGAGTGGAGTAAAGCAGCCGGTAATTGCGAGAATGGAAAACGGTACCTCTATTCCTAAAATAAGTACAATATTAAAAATACTTGCACCTTTAGGTAAGACGTTAGCCGTTGTACCGTTAGAAAAATAATAAGAGGGAATACAGATGGATATTAAACCGGAAAACCTGATTTCACTATTACAACAGCATAAGCCGCTGCCGCAGGCGCAGGTACTGCTTTTGTGCGGCGAGGAGGATTACTACCGCAACAGCATTATTGCCGCGCTGCCGGAATATGTTTTTGGCGATACGCCGGAGGCTGACCGCGAAATAACGGTTTTTGACAAGCAGACTGATTTAGCTGAGTTAATGGCTGCAATTAATACTTATCCTTTTTTTTGCGGAAAATCACTAGTTGTTTTAAATGACGAAAATTTATGGGCTGTTCGCAAGAAGAAAAATGATAATGTTTCAGTTGATAATGAAGAAGCTAATGAAGAGTCTGTTAGTCAGCAAGACGAAGAACTTGATACTAAAAAAATTGAAAGGTTAACTACTATTCTTACTGATGTACCTGATTATTGTACTGTAGTATTGAATGGGAAAAAATTTGATAAACGTACCAAGTTATATAAAGCGCTTAAGCAAAAGGCAATCATTTGTGAGTGTAACAGAATCAAGGAAAAACAATTGCCAGATTGGCTTAATGCGCAAGCAAACACTTATGGAGCTAGGTTTACATATGATGCCATAGAGGTGATAGTGGATATTTTCGAATCTGTTATGGAAGATTTACCGCTTGGAGTTTTAAAACAAGAGATTGATAAACTAGCTATCTATACTGCAGGGCGTAAACAATGGACTGCGCAAGATGTTTTGGATGTTGTTGCTGCGCCTGGTAATACATCTGCCTTTGCTATAACTAATTTTGTAGCAGATGCAAAGTTGAAGGAAGCATTGGAAGTTATGGCAATAGAAAAAAAACGAGGAATAAACATATTACCGTTATGTGCCAGAATACAGTTTAAGCTACGTCAACTATTGCGATATCATGAATTAAAGAGCAGAGGCTATGACCACAACAGTATGATGAAAGAGCTTGGCTTAAATTCTGGTGCAATGAGCTATGCTGTAAAACAAAGCCGTCACTTCAATGAGAAAAAATTACGGCAGGCTATTATTGCAATTAATGAGATAAATATCAATATACGTCGTGGAGGACGCGACTATGGTGCGCTTGAAGAAGTTTTAATAAAGTTGTTGCAGTGATGTTGCAACACGAATTGAATGTGTGCTATAATAAACATATATTCGAGATAACATAGCGGTTGATGAATTGGAGGCTGGCATAAGTGATAAAAGATATATTGAATTCTAATGAAAGCATGAAGCCAAATACTAGGGAAATCGAAGTGTTGCGGGAACATTTTCCTGCTTGCTTTAAAAGTGATGGCAGTTTTGATTTAGAAAGATTTAAAGAGTATCTAAATGATGAGGTGACGGTGAAAAACGAAGGCTATGAGCTAAAATTTTTAGGTAAAAACTACGCTCGCTTGTTGGCTTCCGTCGATTCTACAACTGTAATTGTGCCTGATGAAGAGTATAATAATAAGCCGGAGAACAAGAACAGCGAAAATATCTATATTTCCGGTGATAATCTTGATGGCTTAAAGCACTTGCTGAAAAGCTATTCAGGGCAGGTGAAGTGCATTTATATCGATCCGCCTTATAACACAGGCTCGGACGGTTTTGTTTATAATGACAATTTTAACTTTACTGTTGATGAGTTAGCTGAAAAACTGAGCATTGACGATGAGCAGGCACAGCGCATTCTTGATTTAACAAAGCGTGGTTCGGCATCACATTCTGCGTGGCTGATGTTTATGTATCCCAGATTGCTTTTGGCGAGGGATTTGCTTACCGAAGATGGTGTTATTTTTATTTCTATTGATGATAATGAGCAGGCAAATTGCAAGCTGATTTGTGATGATGTGTTTGGCGAAAATAATTTTATTGGTAATATTGTTTGGAATAATGCTACTGATAATAATCCGACTAACATAGCTTGTGAACATGAATATGTTCTTTGTTATGTAAAAAATAGAGAAAGTTTAGAACCAATTTGGAAATCTGATGACAGTTCTATAAAATCAATTTTAATAAAAAAAGGTATTGAGTTAACTAAAAAATACAATGGTGAACAGTTACAAAAGGAATGGAAAATTTGGTATTCTGCTCATAAATCACAACTGGGCGCGTTTTTTGATTATAAATTTATTGATGAGAATGGTATATATGCTGGTAGTAGAAGTGTTCATAATCCAGGAAAGACTGGATATGATTATGATTTGCTACATCCGATAACTGGAAAAGTATGTAAAGCTCCACTAATGGGATATAGATTTCCAAAGGCGACTATGGAGAAAATGAAAAAAGAAGGCAGATTGATTTTTGGGGATGATGAAAACAAAATTGTTGAAATTAAAGTTTACGCTTCTGAATATCAAGATAAATTATCAAGTGTATATGTTTCTGATGGAAGAAGTGGAGCTAATGAATTAAAAAAACTTTTTCCTGAACATAAAAAGATATTTAAGAATCCTAAAAGTGTTGATTTGGTTAGACACATTTTAGCGTTTTTGAATTTAGAAAACGCGATGATTGTTGATTTCTTTGCTGGAAGCAGTACTACGGCACAAGCTTTGCTTGAAATGAATGTTAGTTATAATTTAAAAAACAAGTATATAATGGTTCAGTGGCAAGAAGAGTGTAACAATACATCTGAGGCGTATAAAGAAGGTTACTCTACAATTGACCAAATAGGTATGGAGCGTATCAAACGTGCAGCAGCAAAGCTGAAAGCAGAGCATCCGGATACAACTGCTGATTTAGGCTTTAAGCATTACACGCTAAAGGAAACTCCTAAAGTAACCTTAGATAAGCTGGAAGATTTTGTTCCGGATAAAATCTTCTTAGATAATGATATTTTGAGTGATTTTGGTGTGCCGACAGTACTGACTACATGGCTTGTGCGTGATGGTTATGGCTTTACCGCTCCAGTACAAAAGCTTGCTTTTGCTGACTATAATGGTTATTACATGGACAAGCATTTATATTTGCTGGATGCTGATATCAGCAAGGAAGCAATTACTGCCATTGCCGATAAATTTGAAACTGATGGTAGCTTTAATCCTGAAAACATTGTAATTTTTGGCTATAGCTTTACCTGGACTGCGTTAGAAGAATTGAAAGTTAATTTGGCAAGGCTGAAGGCTACGGAGAAAAATTTGCATCTCAATTTTGATGTGCGTTACTAAGGAGGCAGAAAATGGAACTTATCCTGCAGCAAGGTTTGCCTCATCAGCAAAAAGCAGTGGATGTTGTATGCGATGCATTTAAAGGAATACATCCGACTGCCCCTGCCGTGTTTTACGAAAATCCGACCTTTTATCAGAAAGATCCGCATATCGGGACTAATATAAAAGCGATTCAAAAAGATTTACCTGCTGAGTTTCGCTCTAATATCCCTCTAAATGATGATGGGTATCTTAGTCTTGATATCAAAATGGAAACAGGTACTGGCAAAACCTATGTCTATACGAAAACAATATATGAGCTGCATAAGCGCTATGGTTTTAACAAATTCATTATTGCAGTGCCTTCATTGGCGATTAAAGCTGGTACAGCACAATTTTTGCAAGATTCTTATGCAAGAAAACATTTTGCGGATAGTTGCAGTTATGATGCTGAAATTGAGCCTTTGGTTCTGACGGCACCTAAAAATAAGAAAAAAGGACGTTCTTATTTTCCTGGTGTTGTAAGCGATTTTGTTAAAGGCTCGTGTCATAATACTAATAAAATATATGTACTGCTCGTAAATATGCAACTGTTAACTGGTGCTAAGGTGTTAACTAAAGACGATTACGATTATGGTGTAGAAGGGTTTTATAAACCTTTAGATGCTATTGCAGCGACTAAACCGATTGTTATGATTGATGAACCGCATCGTTTTTCGCGTGATCAAAAAGCATTTAAGATAATTACAGAACAAATAAAACCGCAAGCAATCATCCGCTATGGTGCCACTTTCCCAGAAATAACCATTGGTAGAGGAAAAAATAAAATTACAATTAGAGATTATCAGAATTTGTTGTATGACCTCAATGCTTGTGCTTCTTTTAATCAAGGATTGATTAAAGGCGTTGCGAAAGAACACTTTGATCCTATTTCCAAAAAAGAAGCCAAGGTAAAGATATTCTCAATTGAAAATAAAGAAGCTGTGCATTTTCAATATAAGCAGAAAGATACAGCTACAAAAAGCTTTGAATTAAAAAAAGGGGACTCTTTGTCTATAATTGCCGAAGCATTTGCAGGAGTTACTATATCTGGCATTGGGAAGAATTTTGTCGAGTTTTCTAATGGTATTACGAAAAATACTGGTGAAGAGCTTGATGTAGATATTTATATGACATCGTATCAAGAACAAATGCTACGTCTTGCCTTGCAACGTCATTTCGAAACAGAAAGGGAAAACTTTTGCGATAGAAAATATAAAATTAAAACTTTGGCTTTGTTCTTTATTGATGACATTACCTCGTATAGAGAGGATACTGATGGTAAAGAACCGTATCTGCGGATTGCATTTGAGAAATTACTTAAAGAACAGTTAGAAAAAACAATAGCCTCGCTTAACGAGCATGATGAAGAGTATAAAAAATATCTTGAAGCTAGTCTTGCTGATTTGCAAGCTTGTCATGCTGGTTATTTTGCGCAAGATAATAACGATACTGATGAAAATGTCGCTAAAGAAGTAGATACTATTCTGCATGGGAAAAAAGAACTACTTTCGTTTACTAGAGAAAATGGTGAACCGAATACTTTGCGTTTCTTATTTTCTAAGTGGACATTAAAAGAAGGTTGGGATAACCCTAATGTGTTTACTATTGCCAAATTACGCTCTAGTGGCAGCGATAACAGTAAACTACAAGAAGTAGGGCGTGGTCTCAGACTTCCGGTTGATGAAAATGGTAATCGTATTAGCAATGAAGATTTTACTTTAAATTATATTGTTGATTTTACTGAGGCCGACTTTGCTCAAAATTTAGTTGACCAAATTAATGGAGAAGTTCCGCAATCCAACACTATTTCTGAAGAAAAATTGCAACAGGTAGCTGAAAAGCTGGGAATTAGTGATGATGAGCTGTTTGAAGAGCTGCTAGTAAATAAACGATATATTGACAGGCATTATAATATTAGACCAGAAACCAAAGCACAGTTTTTTGAAGAATATCCTGAATTTGCGGCGGGTTTGAAATCAGGCAAGGTTAAGGATAGAAATAATGAGAAGCCTAAGCCAGTCAAGATTCGTAAAGCAGTATATAACGAGATTAAAGAACTTTGGGAAACAATAAATCACCGTTATCTAATGTTTTACGATGATGACCTTGATGACAATATTGAAGATATTGTACTATCTATTTTTGAAAAAGATGTATTTACAACTCTTGTCATGTCCAGTGAACGTAATAAAATTCATAGTGATGGCTCTACGGTTAATGTTATAAGCGAAGCTGGTGTACAATACGTAGTTTCAAGCAGAATACCCTATAGTTTGTTTTTGAAGCGTATCTCTAACGTTACAAATTTGCCAATTAAAGTTCTTCATGTTGCATTGTGTAGATACGCTAAAAAACATGGCACTAGCTTTACAACTTTGCTTAATGATAATTCAGTTGCTGCCTTCTGCAAGGAATTTGCAACTTGGAAAACAGAAAATTTACAGGGCCGATTTAAATATGAACGTAGCAAGGCACCATTGGGAGCTACAGCGTTGACGTATGCTGATGGTTCTGTACGAAGCGAAGTAGCGCAAGGTAGAATTGGTACTAAGATTATGCCCGGAACTCCTAGTGCAAAATATTTGTATGATGCCTATGCTTATGATTCACCTCTTGAAAGAGATAATATCATGGCAGATATTGAAGAAGTAATTGTTTATGGTAAAATCCCTAGAGCAAGTATTGCTATTCCTACAATCGCCGGAAGTATGTATAGTCCTGATTTTATGTATGTTGTTAAACATAGTAATGGTGATAAGGAATTAAATATAATTATTGAAACAAAAGACGTTGAAGGAAAGACTGATTTGCGAAGCGAAGAAAAGGTTAAAATAGATTGCGCAAAGGTTTTCTTTAATACTCTTACGGCTGATGGCTACAAGGTCCATTTTAGAACTCAAATTGGCAATAAGCAAATGATTCAGATTATCAATGAAGTGATGTGCAATCCTTAGAATATAGCATTAAATTTGGAATGCGACCAGCTTATCCTCAGAAATTAAAGCTGGACAAAAGCACTTAATATCTGCTATAATAGTAAGACAGTCAACGAGGACTTTTTTGAGTAAGGAAGTAGTGTGTCCATGCTTAAAAAGGTCCTTTTTCGTTTATCTTGCAGAAAATATGTAGGGAGCATTTTTCTGCAGCATGATAATTAGGGAGTATTGAGAAAGGAGGCAGCCTTATGGCTGCACTGATCATGAACAACAAAGATTTACTGTATGTAATTAAACCTGAAGAACAAAACGAAAGCACTCTGCGTGAGCTTCTGACTCTGCATCCGGAGATTCAGTTTGTATCTCTGATGGGTGTGGATTTTGCCGGTAATGATACCGACGAAAAAATCCCGATGAAGATTTTCCTCGAGGATATCGATGGCTTTTTGGCAGGCAGCGCAGCACAGACTGACGGTTCTTCCGTTGTGCTGACCGGTATCGCTACTCTGAACGATGCCCGCGTTGATATGAAGGTTGATAAAACCGTTAACTGGTTTGTTGATTATAACTATGAGCATTTTGACGCAGAAAGCGGCCGCATGATCGGTACTCTGCGCATTCCCTGCTATCTGATTCACAACGGCAATCATGTTGATTCCCGTTCTATTTTGAATGATACTCTGGCTTATGTAGAAAAAGAAATTATGGATTTGTTTGCTAAGCATCCGGTAATTGCCGGTCTGGAGCATGTAAATCCTGCTGAGATTGAAAAGTTGCTCTTCACCAGTGCTACCGAATTGGAATTTTGGGTAAAAACTCCGCGTGAGGACGCGCCGCTGGAGGCTCTGAGCTCTTCTCAGGTAATGCAGGAGCAATACTGGCAGCGTACCCGCGGCAACGTGCGTACTGCATTGGAGCAGACTATTCAGACTTTGGAGCTGTACGGCCTGGAGCCTGAAATGGGCCATAAGGAATGTGGCGGCGTTAAAGGTCAGATTGACGGCGCAGGCCATATGACTCACGTTATGGAGCAGCTGGAGGTTGACTGGAAATTCAGCAGCGGCGTACAGACTGCGGATAACGAGCTGCTGGCGCGTATCATCGTTAAGGAAATCTTCCGCATGAACGGCTTGGAGGTTTCCTTCCAGGCTAAACCGATTCCCGGCGTTGCAGGCAGCGGTGAGCATACGCATGTAGGCATTGCCGCAAAAATGAAAAACGGCAAAATCGTTAACCTGTTCTCGCCGAAGGATATGCATGAGGACTTCCTGTCCGCTATCGGCTACGGCGCTCTCATGGGCCTTTTGAAAAACTACGAGGTAACCAATCCGTTTATCTCCTGCACCATTGACTCTCTGAACCGTCTGAAACCCGGCTTTGAAGCTCCTGTCTGCATCGTTACCAGCCTTGGCCTGAGCCCGGATAACCCGTCCCGTAACAGAACCATTCTTGCAGGCCTGATCCGCGATCTGGACAACGATAAAGCTACCCGTATCGAAATGCGTTCTCCGAACCCGTACACCAATACTTATATTGCTATTGCTGCCTTCTACCTGTCCTGCCTCGACGGCATTAAGGCTTGCGTAGAATCCGGCAAGGACCTGAAGGCTTTGGAAAAGGAAATTTCCAAGAAGGCCGGCGAAGAGGGCTTCTATCTGGATACCGACCGTCAATACCGTACTGAGGAAGACGTATTTGAAGATTTCACTGCGGAAGAACGCAGCAAGCTGTTCGGTGAACCGCCTGCTACCGTTTGGGAAAATCTCTGCGCTTTCGAAAAATATCCGGAAAAGGTTGCAGTGCTCACTCAAGGCAATATCCTGAAAAAGGAATATATCGACTCCTTCATGCAGGGTGCGCTGATTCGCTGGAAAACCGAGCTTTTGACTCGTCTGATTCCGGAAAATTATCAGGCTGTTATCGATATGAAACGCCTGCATAACCAGGAAACCTGCACCGACTGCGACCTGGCAATGTGGCGTAAAATTCAGAACCTGCGTGCTAAGCTGGCTAAGGATTCCTTCGAAGAGAAGAGCATCTTCACTGCTATCCGCAGAGCTGTTGCCGAAGGCGACTACGATACTGTTTCCAAGCTTAAAGTTGAGATGGGAGCAACTATGGAAGAGCTCAAGACTCTGTATCACGATTACAAGCAAAATATTATCGATTAATTTATATACTTCTTGCATGGCTGCTGTACTCAAAGTGCGGCAGCCATTTTGTTTCGCGCTTATACCAAAGTGCGATTATTGAAAAAATTATCCCTAAAACTTTCCTTTCAGCTTATTTTTTGGTACTGTCAATAGTTTTGCGCAAATTTCTTCAGACATCCTAGCAGAAGTTTAGT
>ERZ824488.723-NODE-723-length-41670-cov-8.634963_pt1 | contig 41670 bp, 36 predicted proteins | sample MGYA00519936_ERZ824488 | MGnify/ENA primary metagenome ERZ824488 (study PRJEB31778, sample SAMEA3449153) | human gut metagenome | biome: human gut; feature: human-associated habitat; material: faeces | place: United Kingdom | collected 2010/2012 ... | reverse complement strand
ACTCTAGCCTTCCACTTTCGCCCTATCCTACTCTACAACCGCTGGGATATCAGACTGATAATACTGGCATTCCTTCTGGTGCTCCAACAGTTGAATCAACTACATAAGAATATCCATCTACTGGTATATTTCCTAGTACGCTTGAATCTGTTGTCACTCTTAAAATTCATCTTGGGATTTAGTTTACAAATTGCTTGTTTATTCTTTTAATTTTTCGATTTCTTCTTGTGATAAACTAGTTAATTTAGAAATAAGCTCGATTGAAAGATTTTCTTTTAGCATGTTTTTGGCTATTTCATTTTTACCTTCGTTTCTTCCAGCCTTCATTCCTTTTTCTATTCCAGCCTTCATTCCTTCTTCTTTGCCAGCTTTCATTCCCTCTTCTATTCCAGCTTTCATTCCTTCTTCTTTGCCAGTTTTATATCCTTCATCTTTTGCATATTCTAAACTTGCCTGCTCATCTCTTATGTACTTCTCTTTTAGTTCTGCAATCCTTCTTATCTTTTCATCTCCGCTTACTTGTTCTAACTCTCCAATGGCTTTTTTTATAGCTTTATTCTCTTCCATTATACTTGCTACCTCCTTTTGGTTTGGATTATCCAAAAACATCATCCATTGGCATATTGGGTTTTTGGGCATCTTTGCATACAGTTTTATTGCCTTTGGTATTTCTATTATAATTAATTCTAGTCTATCTGTCAATACCCTTTTCCCTGTTAATTCTTCTCTTATCTGCCACTTTATTCCTAGTTCATCTATTCCTTTTAATGCTTCTAATTCATGGTCTAATATTGCTATACTTATTGTCTTTTTTAGTATCTTATACTTTTCCCCTCTTTTGGCCTGTCTTGCATATGCATCTGCCCAGTAATATAGTATCCTTTCTGGTTCATTTTTACATGGTTTTAGCTGTATTTCAATTATACAATTTGTGTCATTTTCTAAATCTGCTCTTATATCCATTACTCCTAGTTTATCATCTGCTTCTATGATATTTACATACATATTTTTGTCAATTGTTTTTATCTTTACTTCTTCTTTTATAATGTCTGAAACCAGTACTCCTAGTATATCCTTATTCTCCTCTCTGAATAACGCATGAAATACAACATCTAACTTGGGTAACAACAGTTTCCCCTGTTCTCTTAAATTTCTTTTTTCCTCCATATAATTCCTCCTTTTTAAAACAGGCTTATTATGGACTAAACCCGCTTATTTAATTTAAAATTACATTCTTTTTGGGTATTTTTTAGATTTATTACTTGGAATTTTTAGAATCAATTTAAAACCCTCTTTTGACCTTTTTAGAATTTCGATCAAGATTTAAGAATATTAATACTATACCACACAATCCCCCTTTTTGCAACAAAAATCGTTCGACTTTTTTCGACATTGTAGTTAAAAAAAGGAGTTCTTTGGGCTTAATAAAAAACTCCTTTTCTATTCTTATACTGTTACTTTTTCCTTTTTAGTTTTACTTATTTTTTGTTCTTTTTTTACTTCCTCTTCTTTTTCATCTGGCAATAATAAGTTCAGCAATATTCCCACTATTGCTGCTAAGCTCATTCCTGATAGTGATAATGTGAAGTTTCCTGTTGTGAATGAAATTGCTGCTCCGCCAAGGCCTAGAACTAACATTGCTGATGCTACAACAACATTTTTTGTTTTTCCAAAGTCTATTTGATTTTCAATTAATACTTTCAAACCATTTACTGCTATAAATCCATAAAGTAATACTGTTACTCCTCCTAAAACTGCCCATGGAATACTTGAAATTATTGCTGTGAATTTTCCTAAGAATCCAAGTATTATTGCTATAATTGCAGCTAAGCCTATTACCCATACTGATGCTACTTTTGTCATTCCTACTACTGCTGTGTTTTCTCCATAAGTTGTGTTTGCAGGTCCTCCAATTGCTCCTGCAACAAATGTTGCTAAACCATCTCCCATTAAGGTTCTGTCTAATCCTGGTTCTTCAATTAAATCTTTTCCTATTATTGTACTTAGAGCCTTGTGGTCTCCAATATGTTCGGCCATTGTAACTAATGCAATTGGTGCCATTGAAATTGCAACCATGAAATCTGGCATATAGCTTACAAAAGGTATTGCAAAGTTTGGCATGCTAAAGAAAGCTGCTTCTTTAACTGCAGTAAAATCTACCATTCCAAGTATTATTGCTAAAACATATCCTGAAACAATCCCTACTAGGAATGGAATTACCTTTAAAAATCCTTTACCTCTTACTGCAACTACTGCAGTTACTAAAAATGTAAATGCTGCTACTGTTACAGTTTTCCATTCTATTGTTTCACTTGCTAAGCCTATGTTTGAAACTGCACTTGAAGCAAGGCTTAATCCTATAATCATAATCATCGGTCCTATTACTACTGGTGGAAGTAATTTATTTATCCATTTTTTCCCTGTGAAGTGGATTATTGTTGCAACTATCATGTAGATTAATCCAACTATCATAACCCCTGTCATAGTTCCTCCAAGTCCTCCTGCGGCATAGGCTACTATCATTGGTGATATGAAAGCAAATGAGCTTCCTAAGTACACTGGTGATTTACCTTTTGTACAAAGTATATATAATAAAGTTCCTACTCCTGATGCAAGTAAAGCAATTCCTGTTGATAATACCTCTGCTCCTGCTGCACTGTTTACAAGTAGTGGCACAAGCACTGTTGCACCAAACATAGCAAATACATGTTGAAATGCTAAAACTATCCATTTAGCAATTTTTGGTTTTTCGTTTACATCTAATAGCATTCTTTTTTGTTCCATAAAAAAATCCCCCTCTTAAATTTTTTAATATTACTTTTTGGAAAACTCGCGATTTTTTTCCAAAAAAAAACACTAATAAAAATTAGTGCTAAAATTGAAATATAAATGAAAAGGAAACAACTATAAAAGCAAAATAAATTGCATTTTTTAACAAATTTATTAAGTTACCTTCATAGAAAAATCCCTTCATTTTTTTCACCTTGAATATTCTACTACTTTTTAATTTAAAAAGCAAGAGTTTTTTTCAATTTTTTTATTTTCTTTTCGTTTTTTTCGTTGTCTTTTTTCTGGCCACTTTCTTTTTTACTGGTTTCTTTTCTTCTGCACCTGGCTTGTTCCAAGAGATGTAGTTGCATGAGGTTGGGTTGTTTTCGCAGATGTAGTAGTTTCTTTTTCTTTTGGTTTTTCTTATTTGAACTTTGCCTCCACATTTTGGGCATGGTTCTTCTATTGTTTCTACTAGTGGTTTTGCGTTTTGGCATTCTGGGTAGCCTGGGCAGGCTAGGAATTTGCCGTATTTGCCGTATTTTATTACCATCATTCTTCCGCATTTTTCACATGGTACATCTGATACTTCGTATTCTAGTTTTACATGTTCTAGTTCTTTTTCAACTCTTTCTACTACTGTTTCGAATGGACCATAAAAGTCGCGAATTACTTTTTTCCATTCTTCTTTTCCTTCTGCGATTTTATCGAATTTTTCTTCCATGTCTGCTGTGAATTTTACATTTAGAACATCTGGGAAGTTTTCTACTAATAGTTTGTTTACTATTCTTCCAAGTTCTGTTGGATGTAGCTGTTTTTGTATTTTTTCTATATAATGTCTTGCTAGAATTGTTGTAATTGTTGGTGAATAGGTACTTGGTCTACCTATTCCTTTTTCTTCAAGCGTTTTTACTAAGCTTGCTTCTGTATATCTTGGTGGTGGTTCTGTAAAGCTTTGTTTTGATTCTAGTTTTTCCTTTTTTAATTCTTGTTTTTCCACTAATTCTGGTATTTTTTCAAATTCTTCTTTTTCTTCAATATCGGCTGTTTCTACATATAATGTCATAAATCCTTTGAATTTTATTGTTTGACCATTTGCTCTTAGGTTATAACCATCTGCAAGTATTTTTACTGCAACTGTATCATAGATAGCAGCTGACATTTGGCTTGCTATAAATCTATTGTATACTAGTTTATATAATTTATATTGGTCATTGCTTAAACTAGATTTTACTTTTTCTGGTGAAAGTTCTATATATGTTGGTCTAATTGCTTCGTGAGCATCTTGTGCATCACCTTTTGTTTTATAGTATCTATTTTCATAGTAATTTGCACCGTATTCGCTTTCAATATATTCTTTTGCCGCTTTTCTTGCCTCTTCTGAAATTCTTGTTGAGTCTGTTCTCATATATGTTATTAAGCCTACTGTATCTTTTTCTGGTATTTTTACACCTTCATATAGGCCTTGTGCTACTGACATTGTTTTTCTAATTGCAAAGCCTAGTTTTCTTGATGCTTCTTGTTGCATTGTACTAGTTGTAAATGGTGGAGCTGGTGTACGTTTTTTCTCTCCGTTTTTTTATTTCTTCTACAATATATTTTGCTTTTTCTAAGTCTTGTAAAATGCTATTTACTTCGTTTTCTGAGTGTATATCTATTTTTTTATTATCTTTTCCATATAATTTTGCTTGGAAACTTTTTTTGCTTTTTGGTTCTTTTAAATCAGCATAGATATTCCAATATTCCTCTGGTTTGAAGTTTTCAATTTCTTCTTCTCTTTCTACTATTAACCTTACTGCAACTGATTGTACTCTTCCTGCTGATAATCCTTTTTGTACTTTTTTCCATAATACTGGGCTTATTTTATACCCAACTATTCTATCTAATACACGCCTTGCTTGTTGTGCATCTGTTAAATCCATGTCTATTTTTCTTGGCTGAGTTATTGCGCTTTTTACTGCATCTTTAGTTATTTCATTGAAAGTTACTCTACATATTTCATCTGGGTTTATTCCTAAAATATACGCCAAATGCCATGCTATTGCTTCTCCTTCACGGTCAGGGTCAGTTGCGAGATATACTTTTTTTGCATTTTTTGCATCTTTTTTTAATGATTTTATTAAATCTCCCTTTCCTCTTATATTTATGTATTGAGGTTCTAAAGTTTTTTCATCAATTCCTAGTTTAGATTTTGGTAAGTCTCTAATATGTCCCATTGATGCTACAACTTTAGTGTTTCCCCCTAAAAATTTTTTTATTGTATTTGCCTTTGCTGGTGATTCGACTATTATTAACTTGTCTGTCATAAATTCTTCCTTTCTTTAATTCTTTTGTCTTCTTAATATCCAGTTTTGTTTTGCTTCTACTGGAATATGTAATTTTACTTTTTGTCCTTCTTTTCCTGGGTTTACAAATTCTATTGGTTCATCTGTTTCTGCATCCCATAATTTGTCTATTATAAATTTATATGGTTCTATCTTGTCTGGAATTAATAGTTCTAATTTGTCCCCAATTTGTAATCTGTTCTTTATTTCTATTATACTCTTTTCTTTGTTAAATTCCTGCACTTTTCCTCCAAATTCAAAATTTGGGTTGTATTGTTTTCCTTCATATTCTTGGAAATCTCGGTTGTTTTTATCGTTAAAATAAAATGTTGTTAATCCTCTTGTTTTTGTTTTTTCTAGTTCATCTAGGTATTTTGTGTAATTGTAATTTTCTGGGTCATTCATATAATCATCTATTGCTGCTCTATATGTGTTTATTATTGTTGCTAGATAGTATTCTGTTTTTAACCTTCCTTCTATTTTTAAGCTGTCTACTCCCATTTGAATTACTTCTGGTAATTCTTTTATTAAGCACATGTCTTTTGATGATAAAATATATGTTCCATATTCATCTTGTTCAACTGGCATCATTAAACCTGGGTTGTTTTTTTCTTCTAAATAAAGATTATATGCCCATCTGCAGCTTTGTGCACAATCGCCTAGGTTTGCACATCTTCCTGCTAAAAAGTCGCTTAAATGGCATCTTCCTGAATATCCATAGCATATTGCTCCATGTATGAACATTTCTATTTCTAAGTCTTCTGGTTTATTTTTCATTATTTCTTTTATTTCTTCTTTATTAAGTTCACGCGCAAGTATTATTCTTTTCGCTCCATTATTGTACCAAAATTTGCTTGTATGGTAGCTTACTGTGTTTGCTTGTGTACTTATGTGTATTGGAAGGTCTGGGGCAAGCTCTTTTACTGCATCTACTACTCCACCATCTGAAACAATAACTCCATCTGCTTTTATTCTATCTAGCATTTTTATTTGTTCTTTTACTTCATCATACATATAATCTCTTGCATATATGTTTAGTGGTACATATACTTTTTTATTTATACTGTGTGCATATTTTATTATTTTTTCTAACTCTGTATCATCTATTTCTACTCTTGATCTTAGTGAAAGCTTTGAAGTTCCACAATATACGCTATCTGCTCCATATTCAAATGCTACTTTTGCCTTTTCAAAAGACCCTGCTGGGGCTAGTAATTCTGGTTTTTTCATTATCTTTCTTCTCCTTCATCTTTATCTCTATCTTTATTTTTTCTTGTATCTAAAAAAGGATACATTTTTTCAAAACTTCTTCATTGCTTAGTGCTCTCATTCTTCCATGGTCTGAAACCCACATGATTGGTATCTGGTTTTTAGAAAAGCCATTTGTATCATATCTTTCTTGAATTTCTGCTTGATTAACATTTTTGTATTTTGAATGTGATGCGTTGCCTATTGCTGCATTTATTGCAACTTCAAAGGTTTTGAATTGAAATTCTATTTCTGGAATGTTTTCATATTCTTCATTTTCAAGTCCAAGTTGTTCTGTTTTATCTTTTCTTAATGTAAGCATTCTGTGTTCTGCCTTGTATCCATTAGGTTTGTCCCATTTATTACATCTTTCTTCATTTGCAATCATATATTTCTCAATTTCATTTTTTACTATCTCTATTTCGCTTTCTGTTGCAGTTAGAACTTCCATTCCAAATACATCATCAAGAGTTTTTTTTCTATCATTTCTTATTGCTGACATTGGAGCCTTTATTCTAGCTCTTAATTCAACATATTCTGAAATGTTTCCATTGTCCTTTAATTGATTTATTAATTTATTAATATGCAACATTATTCTTACAAAACCTTCCCTTTGGTCTGATACAAAATTATAATATGCAAAAAGTTCATTCATTCCTTTGCTTGGTTCTTTATATCCTCCAAGTTTTCCTTTAAAATTTCCTTTAATCATCTTACCACCTCTTACATTTTTTTACTTATTGCAAGACCATCTCCAACTTCTAGTATTTGGGTTGTTAAGTTTTCATTTTCATTCAATTCTTTTAGGAATTCTCTAAGTCCTCTTACCGCTGTTCTTTGTTTATGTTTGTTGTAATCGCTCATTACATATCCCTTATATAAAACATTATCTGCTACTATTATACCATTATTTCCCAGCATTCGTAAAGCCTCTGATAGAAATATTGGATACTTACCCTTTGCAGCATCAATAAAAACAACATCATAAGGGCCCTTTAATGTTGGTAGAATCTCTATGGCATCACCTTCAAAAATATGTATTTTTTCCTCCAAGTTCAAATCCTTAACATTTTCCTTGGCCTCTTTTATCCTTTCTTCATCTCTTTCTATTGTATCTATATATCCATTTTCAGTTAAATATTTTGAAAACATAATTGCTGAATACCCAACAGCTGTGCCTATTTCAAGTATTCGCTCTGGTTTCTTATCTTCCAAAATTTTGCCAACCACTTCTAAAGTATCATCCATTATTATAGGAATATGCTCATCTAATGCTTTTTCTTTAATTTGTTCTATTGTTTTCATATATAAAACCCCTTTCAAAAGTCCTCTCTTATATATTACTACAAAATCGCTTAAAGTCAATGGCTTTAAGCGATTTTGTGGAATTTTGGCTGGGGTGGTAGGATTCGAACCTACGGAATGTCGGAGTCAGAGTCCGATGCCTTACCACTTGGCGACACCCCAATGTTTTTTTGTTTTGGGAACGGTTTTAAAACCGTTCCCTTTTGTTTTGATTTTATTTTAATTTGTTTGGATAAATTGCAACATTTCCTAGTTCTGCTTCTATGTTTAGTAGTCTGTTGTATTTTGCAACTCTATCTGTTCTACATGGTGCACCAGTTTTGATTTGGCCTGCATTCATTGCTACTGCTACATCTGCAAGTGTTGTATCTTCTGTTTCACCAGATCTGTGTGATACTACTGCTGTGTATCCGTTTTTCTTTGCAAGTTCTATTGCATCTAATGTTTCTGTTAATGTTCCGATTTGGTTTAGTTTGATTAAGATGCTGTTTGCTGTTTTTAGGTCTAGTCCTTTTTGTAATCTCTTGATGTTTGTTACAAATAGGTCATCACCAACTAGTTGGATTTTGTCTCCTAATCTATCTGTTAATTTTTTCCATCCATCCCAGTCTTCTTCTGCTAAACCATCTTCAATTGATATAATTGGATATTTTTCAGTTAAGTCTACTAGGAAGTCTATCATTTCATCAACAGTTTTTAATTCATCTATTTTCCAGAAGTAATACATTCCATCTTTTCCTATTTTCTTTGCTTCATCATACATTTCTGTTGCTGCACAGTCTAATGCTAAGCAAATATCTTTTCCTGGTTTGTATCCAGCTTTTTCAATAGCTTCAACTATTGTGTCTAATGCTTCTCTTTCATCTTTTACCATTGGTGCAAATCCACCTTCATCACCAATTGCTGTAGATAGTCCTCTTTCTTTTAGAACTTTCTTTAAGTTATGGTAAACTTCTGCACACATACGTAAACATTCTTTGAAGCTTGTTGCTCCTACTGGCATTATCATGAATTCTTGTACACTTAATGTACTATCAGCATGTTTTCCACCATTCATTATGTTCATCATTGGAATTGGTAATGTTTTAGCATTTACTCCACCTAAATATCTATATAGGCTCATTCCAAGTGCGCTTGCTGCTGCTCTTGCAACTGCTAAAGATACACCTAAAGTTGCATTTGCTCCTAATCTTCCTTTATTTTCTGTTCCATCTATTTCTATTAATTTTTTGTCTATTTCAACTTGGTCAAATACATTCATTCCTTCTAGTTCTGGTGCTATTATATCATTTACATTTGCTACTGCTTTTGTAACACCTTTTCCTAGGTATCTTGATTTATCACCATCTCTTAATTCAACTGCTTCAAAGCTTCCTGTTGATGCTCCTGATGGTACCATTGCTACTCCATTTGAGCCATCTTCTGTTACAACCTCAACTTGTACTGTTGGGTTTCCTCTAGAGTCTAGTATTTCTAGCGCTCTAATTTCTTCGATTGCTAAATAATCTTTCATAAAAGATTCCTCCTATTATATTTATTTTAGCGAATAAATAGATTATTCGTTATTAACGATTAAACTTTCTCCAGTCATTTCTGCTGGTTTTTCAATTCCCATGATGTCAAGCATTGTTGGTGCTAAATCTGCTAATCTTCCTGGTTTTAATGTTGCGTTTTTTCCAACTAATATTAATGGAACTGGATTTGTTGTATGTGCTGTATGTGGTTCGCCAGTTGCATAATCAATCATTTGCTCTGAATTTCCATGGTCTGCTGTAATTAATACTACACCTTGAACTTTTTCTATTGCTTCTACTACTCTACCTACACATGTATCTATTGTTTCTATAGCTTTTATTGCAGCTTCTAGGTTTCCTGTATGGCCTACCATATCTGGGTTTGCATAGTTTAGGATTATTGTGTCATACTTTTTGCTTTCAATTGCTTCTACTACTTTGTCTGTAACTTCTACTGCACTCATTTCTGGTTGCATGTCATAAGTTTCAACTTTTGGTGAAGGAATTAATATTCTGTCTTCTCCTTTATATTGTTTTTCTTCTCCACCATTGAAGAAAAATGTTACATGTGCATATTTTTCTGTTTCTGCTATTCTTAATTGTGTAAGTCCATGTTTTGAAACTATTTCTCCAAATGTATTTTTTATTTCTGCTTTTTTGAAAACTATATGAACATTTTCAATTGTTTCATCATAATTTGTGAAGCATACATAATATAGTGGGAAATATTTTCTTTCAAAACCTGTAAATTCTTTATCTACTAAGCTTCTAGTTATTTCTCTTGCTCTATCTGGTCTAAAGTTGAAGAAAATTACTGAATCATTTTCACCTATTGTTGCTATTGGTTCATCGCCATTGCAAATTAATGTTGGTAAAACGAATTCATCAAATACTTCTTTTTGGTATGAGTCTTCTATTGCCTTTGTTGCTGATGTTGATTTTTCTCCGATTCCGTTTACTAAAGCATCATAAGCTTTATGTACTCTTTCCCATCTTTTATCTCTATCCATAGCATAGAATCTACCTGTAATACTTGCAATTTTTCCTACACCTTTTTCAGCCATTTTTTGTTCTAGTTCTGCTATAAAGCTTTCACCAGATGCTGGTGGAGTGTCACGTCCATCTAAGAAGCAATGTACATATACATCTTCAAAATCTCTTCTTTTTGCAAGTTCCAAAATAGCATATAAATGGCGTATGTGGCTATGTACACCACCATTTGATAATAAGCCCATTACATGTAATTTTGTATGATTTTTCTTGCAGTTTTCAATTGCATCTACTAGTTCTGCAATACTGAAGAAATCACCATCTTCTATTGATTTTGTAATTCTAGTTAATTCTTGATATACTATTCTTCCTGCACCAATATTTGTGTGACCTACTTCAGAATTTCCCATTTGTCCTTCTGGTAATCCTACATCTAATCCACTTGTTCTTATTACTGTATTTGGGTTTGTTTTAAATAATTTGTCTATAACTGGAGTGTTTGCCATAGCAATTGCATTTCCATCTGTTCTTTCATTTATTCCAAATCCATCAAGTATCATTAACATTGTTAATTTCTTATCCATATATTATCCTTCCTTGTAATTAACGATTTTTGCGAATTCTTCTGGTTTTAAGCTTGCGCCTCCTACTAATCCACCATCTATATCAGACATTTCAAACAATTCTTTTGCATTTGCTGATTTTACGCTTCCTCCATATTGTATAATCACTTCTTCTGCATTTTCCTTGCCATACATATCTGCAATTTCTTCTCTTATCCATTTTATGGTTTCATTAGCATCTTCCTTTGTTGCTGTTTTTCCTGTGCCTATTGCCCAGATTGGTTCGTACGCTACTATTGTACTTTTAATTTGGTCATTTGTCAAGTCTTTTAAGCCTATTTTTACCTGTTCGGTTACTATTTTTTTTGCATTTCCAGATTCTCTTTGTTCTAGAGTTTCACCAACACATACAATTGGTTTTAACCCAACTTTGTGTGCTGCGTGTAACTTTTTATTCACTGTTTCATCTGTTTCTGCAAAGTATTGCCTTCTTTCAGAATGGCCTAGTATTACATACTCTACGCCTATTGATTTAAGCATTTCAGGTGATACTTCTCCTGTATATGCTCCTGATTCTTCCCAGTGCATATTTTGTGCACCTATTTTTATATTTGTGTTTTGTGCTGATAATATTGCATAAAATAAATCTGTATATGGTGCACAAATTACTACTTCGTTTTCAGTTTTTTCAACAAGTGGTGCAAATTCTTCAAAAAATGCTATTGTTTCATTTGGTAATTTGTTCATTTTCCAATTACCTGCAATTACTTTTTTTCTCATAATTAATCCATCCTTTTAATTTAGATTTTTTTATTAATGTTTACATTATTAATGTATCCATTGTCATCATATGAAAATGTTATTATATATTTTTCTGTAGCCACAACATCTCCTAAACTTTGAAGATTGCTTGAGCTTGCTGTTATTGGATGTTCAGGGTTTTCTGTCATTTTCTTTTGAACTATTTGTTTAAGTTCTTCAAATTGGCTTCCTGTTATTTCTCCTATATAGTTCATTAACTCTTTATTGAATTCTGCTGCTTTCATTCCTTCTGTTCCTGTTTGATTACCACCTGTAGATGTTACTGCTTCTGAAATTTTAATTTTATTTACATAGCCTTCTGCATCGTACATTAAATCAACATTATATTTTTTTGATGTGTCCACTTGGTCCTGCCTTGTTATTCCTGTAGAGTCTAACTCAATTTTATGTGTGTTTCCTACAGTTTCGTTTTCCAAGTTCACCTGTGTTAATAGAGCTTTTACACTTGAACTACCAACATTAGTTCCTTTATATGATTCAAATATAGCATTAAAACTTTTTATTGCCATTTGTTTTGTTTCATCAACAATGTCTTCTCCTGATGTAATGTTTTCAGTATTATTTTGGACATTATTAGTTGTGTTTCCATCATAATATTTGTTTTGTATGTTGTTTGCTATATTATTATTTGTATTGCTCTTATTATCTTTATTAAGGTTTAGAAAAATATATACCATTGCTCCTGCTAATGCAATTGTTAATATTGTAATTATAACTATTAATATAGCTACTGTTTGTTTATTTCTCATTTTTATCCTCCATTTTATTTATTATTTAAGCAATCTATTCCTGGTAAAACTTTGCCTTCTAAGAATTCAAGTGATGCTCCACCACCTGTTGAAATATGTGTCATTTTATCTGCTAATCCCATTTTTTCAACTGCTGCAGCTGAGTCTCCTCCACCTATTATTGTTACAGCATCGCTTTCTGCTAAAGCTGTGGCAATAGCGCGTGTTCCTTCTGCAAATTTTGAAAATTCTGTAACTCCAAGAGGTCCATTCCATAGAACTGTTTTTGCATTCTTTATTGCATTTTTGAAATTTTCAATTGTTTTTGGTCCAATATCAAGTCCCATAAATCCATCAGGGATTTCGGTGCTTTCTACAAATCTGTCTTCACCATCATTTGAGTATTCAGATGAAACATGATTATCTACTGGTAATAAGAGTTTTACACCTTTTTCTTCTGCTTTTTTAAGCAAACTTGTTGCTAGGTCTAGTTTGTCTTCTTCACATATTGATGTTCCAATATGATGTCCTTGTGCTTTGTAGAATGTATATGCCATTCCTCCACCAATTATTAATGTATCTACTTTTTCTATTAAGTTTTCTATTACTCCAATTTTATCAGAAACTTTTGCCCCTCCAAGTATTGCTACAAATGGTCTTACTGGGTTTTCTAAGCTTGATCCTAAAAATTCTAGTTCTTTTTCAATTAAAAATCCTGATACTGCTGGTAAGTAATCTGCAACTCCTGCTGTTGAAGCATGTGCACGGTGTGCTGTTCCAAAAGCATCGTTTACATAGATTTCTGCAAATGAAGCTAATTTTTTTGCAAATTCAGGATCATTTTTTTCTTCTTCTTTATGGAATCTTACATTTTCAAGAAGTACTACTTCTCCTTCTTTTATTTCAGATGTTAATTTTTGAGCATCTTCTCCTATAACATCTTTTGCAAGTTTTACTTCTTTTCCAAGTAGTTTTGAAAGTTCTTCTGCTACTGGTTTTAAAGAATATTTTGAATTTACTTCTCCTTTTGGTCTTCCTAAATGTGAACAAAGAATAACCTTTGCATTATGGTCAATTAAATATTGTATTGTTGGTATAGCAGCTCTTATTCTTCTATTATCAGTAATTGTTCCTGTTTCTCCATCTAATGGAACATTGAAGTCACATCTTACTAGAACTTTTTTTCCTGCTACATCAATATCTCTTACAGTTTTTTTATTCATACTTTTTCCTCCTTAATTTAAACGAACACAAGCCCAATACATATGATTGGGCAAAATGTGTTTTATTATTTATTTGAAATGTAAATTGCTAAATCTACAAGTTTATTTGAATATCCCCATTCATTATCATACCATGCAACTAATTTAACAAAGTTATCTGTTAATTGAATTCCTGCTTTGCTATCAAAAATTGATGTGTGTGGGTCATGTATAAAGTCAGATGATACAACATCTTCATCAACATATTCCAAAATACCTTTCAATTCATTTTCAGATGCTTTTTTAACTGCTTGGCATATTTCTTCATATGTTGCTGTTTTTTCTAGGTTACATGTTAAGTCTACAACTGATACATCTATTGTAGGTACTCTAAATGCCATACCTGTTAATTTTCCATTTAATTCTGGAATAACTTTTCCAACTGCTTTTGCAGCTCCTGTTGATGATGGTATAATGTTTGCTGCAGCTGCTCTACCGCCTCTCCAGTCCTTCTTAGAAGCACCATCTACTGTTTTTTGTGTTGCTGTTGTGCTGTGAACTGTTGTCATTAATCCTTCTTTAATTCCGAAATTATCATTAATAACTTTTGCTAAAGGTGCTAAGCAGTTTGTTGTACAAGATGCGTTTGAGATTATTGTCATACTTGGATCATATTTATCATTATTAACACCCATTACAAACATTGGAGCATCTTTTGATGGTGCACTGATTATTACCTTTTTTGCACCTGCATCTATATGAGCTTGAGCTTTTTCAAGTGTTGTAAATACTCCAGAACATTCTAATACATATTCTACTCCTTCAGTTCCCCAAGGAATATTGTGTGGGTCCATTTCATTATATACATTTATTGTTTTTCCATTAACTATTAATTTATTATCTTCTGCTTTAACTTCTCCATTAAATCTTCCGTGAATTGTATCGAATTTAACCATATATGCCATGTAATCTGCTGTAATAAAAGGGTCGTTTATAGCAACAACATCAACCTCTCCTTTCTCTAAGGCTGCTTGGAAAACTAATTTTCCAATTCTTCCAAATCCATTGATTCCTACTTTAACTGACATAAATAAATCCTCCTTTTGATGTCTTTTAACATCATTTAAAATATTTTTACCTGCCTATTGTATAACAAAAGAAAACACTTTTCAAGTGTTTTCTTCTATTTTCTTTGAAAATTTCAGTTTGGCAAAATTTTCATTGCCAATGCAACAACTTTTTTCTAAAAAGTGTTGTCATATTCTCGTTTTATATTTTTGATTTTCTTTATTTTACAATTTATTTTTGTTTTCGTCAATTAAGCTGCCAAACATTTTGGTAGTTTAATTCTGTATATATCTAAAAAGCTTGTATCTATTTTAAAAAAACTCCTTTTATTTTTTGGTCAAAAATATTATACGAGTTTTTCTTACTCCTGTCTACTGTTCATTTACTTTTTTATTAAATTTTTGTTGCATTTCAAATGAAATTTCCGGATTTTGTAGAAAATATGCTTTAGATATTAGATAATAGTTACAAAAAAATTTTAGATTTTAGATAGATAATTTTGGTTTCCATGAAAGATATGTAGAATATAGATTTCATTTTTTTGAGAATCAATCTGATAGATCACAATATATTTCTTTATAATTAGTTTTCTGAGTTCTGCATTTTGAATAAAAAATTTAGAATTTATTTCTGGAAAGTGTTTTAATTGTTCTAGTTTTCTAGTTATAAGATTTAAAGTTTTTCTTGCTATTCTAGGCTCTTGCAAAATGTTTGATATATAGTAGAGCATATTGCTTAGTTCCTTTTTGAATGAAGGAGACCAAATAATTTTGTATGTTTTAATCTCCTCCATATTCTTCCTCCAGTTCCGCAACAGCTTGATCCATTGGGATGCCTTTTCCTTCTTTAATTTCACTAAGTGCGGTTTCTAATTTTTGAGTAAGTTGCTTTTTGAAATCCTCAAAGTCTTTGAAGTATTCATCAAACTTGGCAGATACTAGTTTGTCAATGTTATCTTCTGTTAATTTTTCATAAACTTCATTACACATAACTACTAAATCACTATATCCATTTTTTGTAATATATATTGGTTTCTGTGTTGTATGGCATAGATTTGATATTTCATTGTAATTATTTCTTAAATCAGCTGATGGTCTAATTACTGACATGTTTTACCTCCTAAATATTAATATAGGAAAATTATACAGTAATTATGATACGAAGTCAACCTTTTTTTAAAATTTTCCTGCATTACCTAGATTTTTTATCTCTCTTCAATGTTTCTTCCATTCTTTCTAAAACCTTCTATTCTATTTACCAAATCCATTTTTTCTTTTTCCGTTCCAAATATGTTGTATGCTGCGTTTATGTTCATGTTGATTAGGTCATCTATTGTAAGATTGGTGTATTTTAGAATGTATTCATATTCTTCTAGGATATTCGTATTTGAAACTGTGTTATTGTCTGTGCTTACTGTTACGCATAGGCCTTTGTGGTATAGTTGGTCAATTGGGTGTGGGGCTTGTACGGCTTGGGTTTGTAGGTTACTTATTGGGCAGATTTCTAGTGGGATTTTTTTTGCTATTAGTTCTTGTACAAGTTCTGGGTCTTCTGTGCATCTTACTCCATGGCCTATTCTTTTTGCTCCGAATTCTAGGGCTTTTCGTATGCTTTCTGGGCCATCTGCTTCTCCTGCATGAATTGTGAATGGTATATTGAAGTTTTGGGCCATTTTAAATATGTTTTCAAAGTTTTCAGTTTTAAATAGTGCCTCAGCTCCTGCTAAGTCTAATGCACATACTCCTTTATTTAGAAATCTTTTTGCTGCTTGAACTGTTTGAATGTTTTCGTTTTCATTATCGTTTCCTCTCATACAACATAATATAAGGTTTCCATCAATATCGAAACTTTGTTTTGCATTTGTCAAACCTTCTATTGCCGCTTCTATTACCTCATCATAAGATAATCCACCTAAAATGTGTTTACTTGGAGCAAATCTAACTTCTGCATATTTTACATTTTGCTTTGCTAAGTCTTGGTATAACTCATATACAGCCCTTGTAATATGCTCTTTAGTTTGCAACATTTTTACTGGCAAATCAAATTTTTCTAGGTACTGGTTTAAATCTCTACACCCCTTTTCTACCATTAACATATTTTTCACATCTTCTAGTTTTACTGTATTTCCTAGTAAATCCTGAGACCATTCTTGTACGGTTTCTGGTCTTAAAGAACCATCTAAATGTAAGTGTAATATAACCTTTGGCATTTCTTGAATACTTTTTTCCATAACTTCTATCCCCTTTTTTATATTTTTCTTAATTATTTTATCATTTTTACATAATGTAAGTCAATCATTTGTTGATAGTTTAATTATTATTCTTAAAAAATATTGCAAAATGTGGAAAACTATAGTAAAATACTTATATTGAAGGAGTGAAGAATAATGATAGATATTAAGTTGATTAGAGAAAATCCTGATATGGTTAAAGAAAATATTAAGAAAAAATTTCAAGACCATAAATTGGAATTGGTTGATAAAGTTTTAGAATTAGACAGCAAAAATCGTGAAGTTAAGCTTAAAGGTGATGAACTTCGTTCTAGTAGAAACTCTTTAAGTAGCCAAATTGGTAATTTAATGAAAAGTGGTAATCGTGAAGAAGCTGAAAAGATTAAAGCCGAGGTTAATGAGATTAATAGTCAATTAGTTGATAACGAAAAATTAGAAGAAGAATTAGCTCAAGAAATTAAAGAAATTATGATGAAAATTCCAAACATTATTGATAGTTCTGTTCCTATTGGAAAAGATGATTCAGAAAATGTTGAAGTTCAAAAATATGGTGAACCTGTTGTTCCTGACTATGAAATTCCATACCATACAGATATAATGGAAAGCTTATCTGGTATAGACCTAGATTCAGCTCGTAGAGTTGCTGGAAATGGTTTCTATTATTTAATTGGTGATATTGCAAGATTACATTCAGCAGTAATTTCTTATGCTCGTGATTTTATGATTAATAAAGGATTCACATACTGTGTACCACCTTTTATGATTAGAAGCGATGTTGTAACAGGTGTTATGAGTTTTGAAGAAATGGATGCTATGATGTATAAAATTGAAGGTGAAGATTTGTACCTAATTGGAACAAGCGAACATTCTATGATTGGTAAATTTAAAGGTCAAATTCTACAAAGACAAAATTTACCATATACCATGACTTCTTACTCACCTTGTTTTAGAAAAGAAAAAGGTGCTCATGGCTTAGAAGAAAGAGGAGTTTATAGAATACATCAATTTGAAAAACAAGAAATGATAGTAGTTTGTGAACCTGAAGACAGTTATAAATGGTATGATAAAATGTGGAGTTATACAGTTGAGCTATTTAGAAGCTTAGAAATACCTGTTCGTACTCTTGAATGTTGTTCTGGAGATTTAGCTGATTTAAAAGCAAAATCTTGTGATGTCGAGGCATGGTCTCCTCGCCAAAAGAAATATTTTGAAGTTGGTAGCTGTTCTAACTTAACAGACGCACAAAGTAGACGTTTAGGAATTCGTGTAAAAGGTGAAAAAGGAAATTACTTTGCACATACTTTAAACAATACCGTAGTTGCTCCTCCTCGTATGCTTATAGCATTTTTGGAAAATCACTACCAAGCTGATGGAAGTGTTACAATACCAGAAGTATTAAGACCTTATATGGGTGGAACTGAAGTTCTAAAACCACATAAATAAAATTTGACATTGGGAACGGTTTTAAATGCCGTCCCCTACTTTGATTTTAAGGAGAATAATTATGTTAGTTAAAAATCCAAAATTTGAAATATCTGCTGTTTCTGAATCACAATATCCTAAAACTGATTTACCAGAAATTGTTTTAGTTCGGTAAATCTAATGTCGGTAAATCATCTTTTATTAACACTATGCTTGTGAGAAAAAGCCTGGCTAGAACTAGTAGTGAACCTGGAAAAACAAGGCAAATTAACTTTTATAATGTTGATAATAACTTCTATTTTGTAGATTTACCTGGTTATGGCTTTAGTAAAATGTCTAAAGAAGAACAAGTTAAAGTAGGTGAATTTATTGAGCATTATCTATCTAATAGAAAACAAATTGCTTTAATTGTGTTCTTAATAGATATTCGCCATTCTCCTACTGAAAATGATATTATGATGTATAATTATATAATAAATACTGGTTTTCCATGTTTGATTTTGGCAAATAAAGCTGATAAATTGGCTCCAACAAAGGTAGATAAAGCAGTTTCAGATTTACAAGAAGAACTTAATCCTTTGAATGATTTAAAATTTTTGCCTTTTTCTTCTGAGAAAAGAGTGTATTTAGAAGCGGTTTGGAAAGAGATTGATGAAAAATTAAATTAAAACAAAATAAATTCCTAGCTTTAGTTTTAGCTAGGAATTTTTAGTTGTTTCTTAATGTAAAGTTCATTATCTTTACAGTCTATTAGTACTTTATCTTTTGGTAATACAGTTTGTTTAATAATTTCTCTTGCGATTAATGTTTCAACTTTCTTTTGAACAAAACGCTTTAATGGTCTTGCACCATAAATTGCATCATATCCGTTGGCTATTAGGTAAGTTTTTGCTGAATCAGTTAATTCTACAGTTATCTCTTGGTCTGTTAATCTCTTGTTTAAATCTGCAATAAGTAGGTCTAATATTTTTCTAATTTCATTTTGTGTTAATGGTTTATAGAATACTATTTCATCTAACCTGTTTAAGAACTCTGGTCTGAAGCTTTGTTTTAGTAGTTTTTCAACTTTATCCTTAGCCTCTTCTGTAAGTTCTCCTTTATCATTTATTCCTTCTAGGATGTATTCTGAGCCTAAGTTTGATGTTAGTATAATTATAGTATTTTTAAAGTCTACAGTTCTTCCTTGTGAGTCTGTAATTCTACCATCATCTAGCACTTGTAATAAAACATTAAATACATCTGGATGTGCTTTTTCAATTTCATCAAATAGTATTACTGAATATGGTTTTCTACGAACTGCTTCTGTTAATTGTCCACCTTCTTCGTATCCAACATATCCTGGAGGCGCACCAATTAATCTAGATACTGAGAATTTTTCCATGTATTCAGACATATCAATTCTTATAATATTGTGTTCATCATCAAATAAGCTTTCTGCCAAAGCTTTTGCAAGCTCAGTTTTACCAACACCTGTTGGACCTAGGAACATAAATGAACCTATTGGTCTACGACTATCTTGTATTCCTGCTCTTGAACGAATAATTGCATCTGTAACTTTGTCTACTGCTTCATCTTGACCAATTACTCTCTTATGCAAAATTGAACCTAAATTTAGTATCTTTTCTCTTTCACTTTCCATTAATTTTGTAACAGGTATACCTGTCCATTTTGCAATAATTTTTGTTATTTCTTCATCTGTAACTTTTGTTCTAAGTAAACTGCTCTCTTTAGATTTTGCAGCAATTTCTTCCTCTTTTTTAAGTTCTTTTTGTAATTCTGGTAATTTGCCATATTTTAGTTCAGCTGCTTTATTTAGTTCATAATTTCTTTCAGCTTTTTCAATTTCTCCGTTTACTCTTTCAATGTCTTCACGAAGTTTTTGTACTTTAGAAATTGCGTCTTTTTCGTTTTCCCATTTAGCTTTCATTTCATTGAATTTTGTTTGCATTTCTGCAATTTCTTTTTGTATTACTTCTAAACGCTTTTGAGATTGTTCATCTTTTTCTTTCTTTAAAGCTTCTGCTTCAATTTGATGTTGCATTATTTTATGGGATATTTCATCTAGTTCTGTAGGCATTGATTCCATTTCTGTTTTAATCATACTACAAGCTTCATCAATTAGGTCTATTGCTTTATCTGGCAAAAATCTGTCTGTGATGTATCTATGTGATAATGTTGCTGCTGCAATTATAGCATTATCACTTATTTCAACACCATGGTAAACTTCATATCTTTCTTTTAGACCTCTTAAAATAGAAATTGTATCTTCTACTGATGGTTCATCTACTAATATATGTTGGAAACGTCTTTCAAGTGCTGGGTCCTTTTCTATATATTGTCTGTATTCATTTAATGTAGTTGCACCTATACAATGTAATTCTCCTCTTGCTAGCATTGGTTTTAATAGGTTTCCTGCATCCATTGCACCATCTGTTTTTCCGGCTCCTACTATTGTGTGAAGTTCATCTATAAATAGAATAATTTTTCCTTCACTCTTTTTAACTTCTTGCAAAACTGCTTTTAGTCTTTCCTCAAATTCTCCTCTATATTTTGCGCCTGCAACTAATGCACCCATATCTAGTGAGAAAATTGTACAGTCTTTTAAGTTTTCTGGAACATCTCCTCTTACTATTCTTAGTGCTAATCCTTCTGCGATAGCTGTTTTACCAACACCTGGTTCACCAATTAAACATGGGTTGTTTTTGGTTTTTCTTGATAGAATTCTTATTACATTTCTTATTTCGTCATCTCTACCTATTACTGGGTCAAGTTTTTGTTTTCTTGCCATTTCAGTTAAATCTGTACCATATTTTTTTAGAACATCATAAGTCCCTTCTGGATTATCTGTAGTCACTCTTGTATTCCCCCTTACTTCAGATAGAACCTTTAGAAAGCTATTTTTATCAATCTTAAAGGTTCTAAATAATTCTTTTAATTTTGAATTTGCTTTATCAATTAAGCCTATCATTATATGCTCAACAGATACATATTCATCTTGCATTTTCTCGGCTGTATTTTGTGCATCTGTTAATGCTTCATCAGTGTCCCTTGATATATATACTTGGTCCATCTGTCTTGCATTTGAGTGCATACTTGGTTTATTATCAATTTCTCGTTTAATTGCATTTTCAAATTCATCACTTACATTCATTTTCTTTAGTAATTCTTTAATTAAGCTATTTTCTCCTACAAGTAACGCATATAGTAAATGTTCTTGATCTATTTGGCTGTTTTCATGCTCTATTGCTAGGTTTTGAGCCTTTTGAATTGCTTCTATTGATTTTTGAGTAAATTTTTGAATATCCATATACATTCCTCCTACTTCAAAAATATTAGCAGTCTACTAATGAGACTGCTAATATTGTATAACTTTTTTTATCTTTTGTCAATAGTTTTTCTAAAAAATACGAACAAATTTTTAACAACATTAAAGAGCGGTGTAGTATTTACACCGCTCTTTGGATTTCAAGGTTTTGAAGCTAACTTCGATATAAGATTGTTGTATGTTTCGATCAAGTTTTCAATGTCCTCTTTGCATTTTTTGAGTCTTTTGGATTTGTGTTTCAATGTTCCTTTTTCTCTGAAAGAAGAGCAATTTTTTAACTTGCCCTGTAAAACATCCAGCTGTATCTCTACGGAGTTCCGCATACTAGACAGCTTTTCATACACAGGAGACAGTTCCTTTTCAGTATATTGAACATTTCTCTCCTGTACATAACTTAAAAGTTTCGAAAGTTTTTCAACATCTTCTTCGAGTTTGAGCTTATTCCTTTTGTCCATGTCTGTTCCTCCATTTTTACTATAAAATAAAGTTGCTAAGGATTAACATAATTATTTTACCATATATATTCAAAAATTTCAACCTAATATGCTTTATTTTATAGTATTTCCTTTATCTTTCCGCTTCTATAAGCATCTAACAACATTTTTAAACTATCAATATCTTTTTGTATGCTTTTACCAATATCTGTATCTGCAACTCTTTTCCTTTCTGTTGCTTTTGCATTTACCATTACATCATATTTAATATCTTGCTCATCTCTAATTGCCTTCATTTTCGAATCAAAAGGTTCATTCGCTGCTAAAATAAGTCCATATGAATTGTATGTTAGTGTATATCCTGCTCTTCCTGTTTCCTTTCTGTAACTTTTTGCAAATCCTCCATCTATTACTAATAGTTTTCCATTTGCTTTTATTGGGCTTTCTCCATCTTTTTCTTTTACAGGAATATGTCCATTGATTATATGCGATTTTTTAATATCTAATCCAAATTCATAAAATATCTTATCACAAGTTTCTTCATTCTGAACTAGGGTATAATATGGGTTTTTAGGTTCTTTTCGCACTTCCTTATTTTCATCTGTATTGTCTAATAAATATCTTTCAAATGTTGCAGCCTTTGATTTTCCAAACAGTGGAGATTCTGCGCCACACCATAAATACCACATCATATCAAGCGCATTTTTATCTTTTTTATATTTATCTTTTTCAATATATGCTTTGTTTACTAAACTTTCTATGTAATCTAAATAACTTTTGCCTGAAAGAGTATTGCCATATATTTCGATTTTTGAAAAATCACCATTTTGTTCCATTGGAATACATCCATGGAATAATAAATTTGAATTAAAACATTTGTACAAACTTCCTTTTGCATATAGAAAATTAATATGTCTTTGTAAGCTTTCGCTGTTCTTAAAAGATTCTTTTAGCCTGTGAATTATTTCTCTTTCTTCTTCTGTTAGTTTGTATGGATCTTTTGGGTCTATTGTTGGAAAGTTTTTATCATTAAGTACATAGTCTATTCCATCAATATTTACTGTGCCTTTTTTATAGTTGATTTTTTCTAATAATAATCTGTCTTGCATTTTGTATTCTGGGTGTCTTTTTATGTATTCGCCTTCAATTTTAAACTGAATGATAGTAATTGCTTTATGTATTTTAGATACTGTACTTTCATCTCTTTTTAAATATCTTTTATAATCAAACACTTTTGGTTTAAATGTTAGGCAAGGATCATCTTTGTATGTTTCTATTGCAAATGTGGCTAGAGGTCTTATATTAATTCCATAGCCATCTTCTAGTGTATCTGTATTGTCGTATCTACTGCAAATTCTTACAACATTTGCTATACATGCTTCATTACCACATGCTGCTCCCATCCATAAAACATCATGATTTCCCCATTCAATATCAATACTGTGAAAGTTCATTAAGGTATTAAGAACTTTTTTGGCTTCTGAACCTCTATCAAAAATATCACCAACAACATGAAGATGGTCAATCGCCATTCTCTTAATTAAATCTGATATTGCAACAATAAATTCATCTGCTCTTCCTAATTCTATGATTGAATTAATAATTTGCTTATAGTATTGTTCTTTATCAGGTCCTGCTGCTTGTAGGTGAAGTAATTCATCTATAATATAATCAAATCCCTTAGGCATTGCTTTTCTAACTTTAGATCTTGTATATTTTGAGCTTACTTCTACAGCAACTTCTGTTAATCTATATAATGTTATACTATACCATTCATGTAAGTTTTCTATTTGCGGTTTTATCATATTTAGCTTTTCTTCTGGATAATATATTAATGTTGCCAAAGCTCTTCTCTCGTGCTCAGTTATCTGGTTTTTAAAAATAGATTCAATCTTACTCTTAATAATACCAGAGCCATTGTTTAAAATATGTGAAAATGAGCCATATTCTCCGTGAATATCACTTAAAAAAAGTTCTGTTCCCTTAGGCAAATTCAAAATAGCTTGCAAGTTAATAATCTCCTCAGAAACCCTTTCAATATTTGGGTACTGCCTATTCAAAACTTTCAATAACTGTTCTTTGTTAGTTTCCATATAAAATTCATCCTTCCATAAAAATACTATTTTTGGTTTGCACCTAAGATTATATCATTATATAAGATGAGTTTGCAAGTTCGAGGACATTTAACACTTTTTTAAAAATAATACTTGACAAATTGGGTAATAATATTATAAAATAGAAAATATTGATAATGCGTTTGTACAATGCAAAGCTGTAAGAGGTTGCTTGGAAGAGAGAAAGGGTCGTGGGCTGGGAGCCCTTTTAAGTAAACATTACGAAGTGAAACACATTGGAGCATTAGTGTTTTTAAGTGAAGTGTCTTTCTAAAGGCATTTAAGCATGGGTGGTACCGCGGATTTTATTCGTCCCTGCATTTGTTGCAGAGGGCTTTTTTTGTACCTTGCAACTTATATTATAATTTTTAAGGGGGAATTTTTCATGGAGAAAATTAAAACTTTATTTACGAATACTGATGATTTTGTTGATAGGGAGGTTGTTGTTGAAGGTTGGGTTAAGACAGTTAGAGATTCTAAAACTTTTGGCTTTTTGGAATTAAATGATGGTAGCTTTTTCAAAAATGTACAAGTTGTTTTTGACAACAGTTTAAGTAATTTTGCAGAAATTTGCAAGTTGCCTATTAGTTCAACTATAAAAGTTACTGGAAAATTTGTTAAAACAGATGGTGCTAAGCAACCTTTTGAAATTAAAGCTACAAGTGTTGAAATTGAATTTTTAGCAGATTTAGACTACCCACTTCAAAAGAAAAGACATTCTTTTGAATATTTAAGAACTGTAGCTCACTTAAGACCTCGTACAAATACTTTTAATGCTGTTTTCAGAGTTCGTTCAGTTCTATCATACGCTATACACAAATTCTTTCAAGAAAGAGATTTCGTATATGTTCACACTCCAATAATAACATCTAGCGACTGTGAAGGTGCTGGTGAAATGTTTAATGTTTCTACTTTTGATATGAACAATGTTCCAAAAACAGATGATGGAAAAGTTGATTATTCAAAAGATTTCTTCGGCAAACCTGCTCATCTTACAGTAAGTGGCCAATTAAATGTTGAAACTTTTGCTTGTGCTTTTAGAAATGTATATACATTTGGACCTACTTTTAGGTCTGAAAATTCAAATACAGTAAAGCATGCTTCTGAATTTTGGATGATAGAACCAGAAATTTGCTTTGCAGACTTGAATGATGATATGGATTTAGCAGAAGATATGATTAAGTACATTATCAAATATGTATTAGAACATTGCCCAGAAGAAATGGAATTTTTTAACAGCTTTATTGATAAAGGATTATTAGATAAACTTCATAATGTTATTAATTCTGATTTTGCTAGAATAACATATACTGATGCAATTAAAGAATTAGAGAAAAATAACGATAACTTTGACTTCCCAGTACATTGGGGTTCTGATTTACAAACAGAACATGAAAGATATTTATCAGAAGTTGTGTTCAAAAAACCTGTATTTGTAACAGACTATCCAGCTGAAATAAAAGCTTTCTATATGAAGCAAAATCCAGATGGAAAAACAGTTGCAGCAGCAGACCTTTTAGCTCCTGGAATCGGTGAAATTATTGGTGGTAGCCAAAGAGAAGATTGCTTAGAAAAATTACAAAATAAAATTAAAGAAAATGGTATGAAAGAAGAAGATTATTGGTGGTACTTAGACCTAAGAAAATATGGAAGTGTTAGACATGCTGGTTTCGGTTTAGGCTTTGAAAGAATGATGATGTATTTAACAGGTATGCAAAACATCCGTGATGTAATACCATTTGCAAGAACTCCAAAGAATTGTGAGTTTTAGATTTCTATATAATATAAAAAACAGGTTCCCCTTGAATACAAGGGGAACCTGTTACGAAGTCTTACTTGACTTCGTAATAAGAAAAGCCTTCCAGTTTGTTGAGTAAGCAACCATATTTGATTGCTACTGATGAATGCCTCATATTTTTGAGCGAATCTCTGATTTTCTGAATCATTTCTTTGTAGTTCTCATCGTTGCGTATAAACTCTGAACCATAGCGTGCAATGATTTGCAATTCATCAATAGTGAGTTCTTTATTTGTTGTCACTATTGCAACAACATCCGCCTCGTGAGAATCTTTGAAAACGACTCGATTCAGCCGAAGTCTCGTTTCAATATTAGCCATTTCTTACCTTTCTCCTTTGATTATAGTGTGGTGGTCTCTATGTAAAATGCTTTCGCATGTAAAAAAAGGTTATAGGGGCTTTGCTTATATATAAAAACGCAAAAAGCGTTGAACATTTGATATTATAGCATATTTTACATAAAATTGCAAATTGGGGATTGACTAAATTGTCTCTCTTGTGCTATTCTCTTATATAGAGGTGTTTTATGACTTTAACATATCGTGTTAGTAATAATAATTTAATTAATCTAAAAGAACTACTAAAATCTCATTTTCAAATTTCTGATAGACTTTTAGCAAAATTAAAAAATGCACAGAAAATATTTATAAATGGAGAAAAAGTATCTGTTAGAGCTTCTTTAAAAGCAGGAGATTTAGTTGAAGTAAATCTTGATTTTTTAGAGAATAATTCAAATATTGTGCCTACAAAAATGAAGCTAGATATATTGCTTGAGGATGAAACGATGCTAATTATAAATAAACCTGCTGGAGTTCCGGTACATCCTTCTATGGACCATTTTGAGGATAGTTTATCCAATGGCATTAGATTTTATTTTGATGAAATTGGTTTAAAGCGAAAAATAAGACCTGTAAATAGGCTTGATAAGGATACTTCTGGAATTGTAATTTTTGCTAAAAATGAATATGTTCAAGAGTGCTTAGTAAAGCAGATGAAGAAAAATACATTTGTTAAGGAATATATTGCAGTTTGCAGTGGAAGTTTTGATTGTAAGGCGGGAACTATAGATGCTCCTATTGCGAGAAAAGAAGATAGTATAATTGAAAGGTGTGTTTCAGAAGCGGGAGATAAGGCTATTACCCATTATGAAGTTTTAAAAAGCACAAACAATTATTCTGTTGTAAAATGTATATTAGAAACAGGGCGAACGCACCAAATCCGTGTACATTTAGCACATATTGGTCACCCACTTTTAGGAGATACATTATACGGAACATCCTCTCCTCTAATTTCTAGGCAAGCCTTGCATGCTTATAAGGTTAAATTTATTCACCCAATCTCTCTAAAGTCTATTGAATTAACCGCTAAAATCCCTAATGATATTGAAAATATAATTTAAAAAGCAATTCTATTTTTAGAATTGCTTTTCTCTCTTAGCTAATTATTTCCACATTATACCCAATAAATAGCCCTGTTTCAATTACTCCTACGATGTTTTTAAGTTTTGCTTCAAATGTTTCATCTACATTTTCAAAGTTTGCATCTATTATTAAGTTTCCGTTTTCAGTAATTATTGGGCCATCTTTCTTTTTTGCTAGTCTTAGTTCTGCTGATGTTGCTCCTAGGTTAAACAGTTTCTCTTTTACTGCGTAAAGGGCTTCTGGGAATACTTCTATTGGTATTGGGAATTTTTCGCAAGGTTTTTTTACAAATTTACTGCTATCTACTAAAATATAGCTTTTCTTTGCATTTGCTATATTTAGCTTTTCTCTAAACATTGCAGCTCCTCTTCCTTTTACTAGCCAATTTTCTGGAGTAACTTCATCTGCTCCATCAAAGCACCAGTCTGGTTTTGCTGTTATTAATGTTTCCACAGGTATTCCTAAATAATTGCAAATCATTCCAAGTTCTCTTGATGTTGGTATTGCTTTAATTTTTAGATTCTCATTTTGTACCCTTTTTGCAATAGCTTGAATTGCTTGAAAAGATGTTGAGCCTGAACCAACTCCTATTACATCTCCATCTTTTGCAATTTTTGCTATTTTTTCTGCTATTTTTTGTTTTTCTTCTAAATGGCTTATCTCTCCATTCCATTCTAGTTTTTGAACAACATTTTCATTCCAATACATAGTTTTCCCCTTTCTATTTTTAAAAAGAATAGTAAATAATATAATGTTATTTACTATTCTCAAAGTTGCTTACGCGTTATTTTTAAACATCTGGCTCACATAAACCAAAGTTTTTATTATCTTTTAATTTGAACAATACATTTACTTTGTTTGTTTCTGAATTTATAAATGTTATAAATCTATCTGCTGGTTTTTCTTGTAATTTTAGTATTGCATCCTCAGGTGTCATAGGTTTTAGGTCATAATAAACTGTTTTTATTATTTCTCCTTCTGTTTCTACTTCTTTAACATCTACAGGTAAGTTTTTGATTGAATCTTCTTTATTTGCTCTGTCTTTTTTTGTTTTCATCTTTCTTACTTGACCTTCGATTATATCTAAATCTTTGTCGATTGATGCATATAAATCATTATGAGCTGTAACTGCTCTAAATACGCCTGCTACTGCTTTTACAGTCATTTCTGCGATTTGCTCATTTCTTTCTGTTCTTAATGTTACTGATACATCAAAATCTTCTCCAAAGTATTTTTCAATTCTGTCCATTTTTTTGTTTACATAGTCCTTAATAGCCTCTGTTGCTGATAAGTCTTTTCCTAAAATTGTTACGTTCATACGTTTTCCTCCTTAAAATTTATATATAATATTAAATATTATATCACAATTAGTTTTCTTGTTGTTCTCCTATTTTCTTTAAGCTAATTTTTCCTTGTTTATCAATATCTAAGACTTTAACTATTACTCTATCTCCTACTGATAAAACATCTTCTATTTTTTCTACTCTTTCTTTTGAAATTTTTGAAATATGAAGTAATCCTTCTTTTCCTCCACCAACATCTACAAATGCTCCAAATGGCATTAATTTTGTAACAACACCATCATAATATTCTCCTACTTCAATTTCTCTTACAATGTTTTCAATTTTGTCTATAGCTTTTTGTGCAGCTTCTTTATCTACTGAGTAAACTACTACATTGCCTTCTTCAGAAATGTCTATTTTAACACCTGTTTCTTCAATTATCTTATTTATTGTTTTTCCACCTGTTCCAATAACATCTTTTATTTTTTCAGGTTTGATTTTCATTGTTAATATTTTTGGTGCATATTTAGAAACTTCTTCTCTTGGTTTTGCAATTTGTTTTAGCATAATTTCATCTAATATATATTGACGTGCTTTTCTTGTTCTTGCAAAAGCTTCTTCAATTATCTTGTATGATAATCCATCTACTTTTATATCAACTTGAATAGCTGTTATACCATTCTTTGTTCCACCAACTTTAAAGTCCATGTCTCCAAAGAAATCTTCTAATCCTTGAATATCTGTAAGCATTATATAGTTATCTGGATTTTCCATATCTGTAACTAAACCTGTTGAAATACCTGCAACTGGTTCTTTAATTGGAACACCTGCATCCATTAATGCTAGCGTACTTCCGCAAATACTTGCTTGTGATGTTGAACCATTTGAGCTTAGAACCTCTGATACAACTCTTATTGTATAAGGGAATTCTTCCTCACTTGGAATTACTGGAACTAATGCTCTTTCAGCTAATGCTCCATGTCCAATTTCTCTTCTGCCAGGTCCACGAACTGGTTTTGCTTCACCAACACTGTATCCTGGGAAATTGTATTGATGAATATATCTTTTTGATGTTTCTTCATCTAATCCATCTAATAATTGTTCATCTGTTGTCATTCCTAGTGTTGCTATAGACATAACTTGTGTTTGTCCTCTTGTGAATACTGCACTTCCATGTACTCGTGGTAAAATTCCAACTTCACATGATAATGGTCTTATTTCATCTATTTGACGTCCATCTGGTCTTTTATGTTCATTTAAAATCATTGCTCTTACAGACTTCTTTTCAAGTTTATATAAACTATCTGCAATATCTGTTTTTATTTCTTCTGCTCTTTCTTCTCCGTATTTTTCTACGAAATAAGCTTTAACATCTTCAGCTAATTTTTCCATGTTTTTGTCTCTTGTTTCTTTATCAAGAGCTTGTACATCTTTGTACATTCTATCATAAAAGTTTGTTTCAATTTCTTCATAGATGTCATGGTCAACTTCAAATGATTTATATTCAAATTTTGGTTTTCCTATTTCTTCTTTGATTTTTGAAATAAATTCACAAACCTTTTTAATTTCAACATGTCCTGCTTTAATTGCTTCTAACATTTTATCATCTGGTAATTCTTTTGCACCAGCTTCTATCATTGCTATCTTGTCCATTGTTCCTGCAACTAATAGGTCTAGTTCTGATTTTTTTCTTTGTTCTAATGTTGGGTTTATAACAAACTCTCCATCAACATAACCAACTTTAACTGCTGCTGTTGGTCCACCAAATGGGATATCAGATATTGAAAGTGCTGCTGATGTACCTATCATTGCGCATACTTCTGGTGAATTATCAATTTCTACTGATAATACTGTTGCTGTAACTACAACATCATTTCTAAAGTCTTTTGGGAATAAAGGTCTGATTGGTCTATCAATTGCCCTTGATACTAATATTGCTTTATCAGCTGCTTTTCCTTCTCTTCTTGTAAATCCTCCTGGTATTTTTCCTGCTGCATACATTTTTTCTTCATAGTCTACTGATAATGGGAAAAAGTCTATACCATCTCTTGGTTCTTTAGATGCTACAACATTTACCATAACAACTGTGTCCCCATATCTTACTAATACATTAGCATTTGTAAGTCCTGCTAATTTTCCTGTTTCAATTGTAAGTGTTCTTCCTGCTAATTCCATTGAATATGTTTTAAACATTTCTTTCTCTCCTTTTATTTTATTTGATACAGTGTTTTTAAGATAATTATATTACTAAGTAACCTCTAAAATATATTCGAATTTATTTTGAGAATACATTTTACAAGCTACTTTCCATAATATTTTATCTTAAAATAGCACAACAAGGCGGGATTTATCCGCCTTTGTTATTACTTTCTTAAATTTAATTTTTCAACTATTTCTCTGTATTTTGGTAAATCATTTTTAGATAGATAGTTTAATAAATTTCTTCTTTTACCAACCATTTGTAAAAGTCCACGTCTTGAATGGTTATCTTTTTTGTGTACTTTTAAATGTTCTGTTAGTTCATTAATTCTTTCAGTTAAAAGTGCGATTTGAACTTCTGATGAACCTGTATCTTTTTCATCTCTACCGAAAGTTTTGATAATTTCTGTCTTTCTTTCCTTAGTCATTTTGTTTTCCTCCTTTTAATTTTAATTTGCCTTAAACTGAACTTAAAGTCGGATTTCTCTATTAAGCTAAGTAAAAGGTAGTTTTTACCTTTATTATTGTACTATATTTTAGGCCAAATTGCAAGGGTTTTGTTAAATTTAGTTGTTTTTTGCTTTTTTATCCTACTTTTCTAAGTTCTCTAGCATTTTCAAGAGCTGTTTGGGTTATTTCACCATTTGAAATTCTTGCAATTTCTGCTATTGTCTCTTCTTCTGTTAGTTTTTTTACATTTGTTCTTGTTTTATTATTCTTTATTTCTTTGTAAATATAATAATTATTTGTACCTTGTGCTGCAATTGATGGTAAGTGTGTAATACATAGTGTTTGGTGCTTTTTAGATATTATTCTCATTTTTTCTGCAACTGCTTTTGCTGCTTTTCCACTTATTCCTGTATCTATTTCATCAAAGACTAGTATTGGCACATCATCAACATCTGCAAGAACTGTTTTTATTGCAAGCATTATTCTTGACATTTCACCACCTGAGGCTATTTTGCTAAGTTCTTTGTTTTCTTCTCCAATATTTGTACATATCATAAATCTAACATTATCATTTCCATTTATACCATATGTTGCCTGTTTTTCTATTTTTGTACTAAATCTCGCATTTGGCATTTCTAAATCTCTTAATTCTTTGTTTATTTTATCGCTAAGTATTGTAGCATATTTGTTTCTTAACTCATTCATTTTTTCGCATAGGTTACTCATATGTTTTTCTGTTTTGTTTAGCTTTTCATTAATCTGTTTATTTATTACTTCTACATTTTCAATTATATTAATTTCCTGCTCTAAATTTTCTTGGTATTTAACTATCTCTTCTATGCTATTCCCATATTTTCTTTTTAATGAGAAAATTAAATCTAACCTTTTTTCAACTTCATCTCTTTCATATTCATCAAAACTTGCATCATCTTTAAGGTTTGATAAATCCCTAGCTGTTTCCTGTAGTTCATAATATATGCTTTTTAGTTCTGATAATTTATCTCGGTAAATATTCCCAAAATTTTCTATCTTTTCTAGGCATCTAATTGAATTAGATATAGATTCAATAGCATTTGTATTTATGTTTTCATCTATTGCCATAAGGTTTTCTTTTAGTTTTTCACTATTCATCATAATAGTGTGCTTCTCTTCTAATTCTTTATCTTCTCCAATTTTTAAATTTGCTGTATCTATTTCATTAAATTGGTATCTTAATAAATCCAATCTTCTAGTTTTTTCTTTTTCATCTCCATAGTTGTTTTTTAATTGTTCTTTTAGATTGTTATATTCTGTATAAAATTGTTCATATTCTTTAGCTATATTTTTAAGTTCTGAACCAATAAAACTGTCAAGATATTTTATGTGTTTTCCATTATCTAATAGATTTTGGCTGTCGTGTTGTCCATGTATATCAATGATTTTTGCCATAAAGTTTTTTAGTTCTGTAACTGTTACAAGTTTTCCATTAATTTTACATGTGTTTCTTCCATTAGAATATATTTCTCTTGAAATAATAATGTTGCCATCTTCAGCTTTTTCACTCTGTGGGCAAAAGATACAGGCTTCAATAAGTGAATACTCTTCACCTTTTCTTATCATTTCTTTCGAAAATCTTTCTCCACTTAAGATTGCAAGTGAGCCAATTATTAGAGTTTTTCCAGCTCCTGTTTCACCAGTTAAAACATTGAATCCTTCTTGAAAATCTATTGATAAATCATCTATTATTCCTATATTTTTAATATGTAGTGTAGATAGCATAATAAAATACCTCCAAAACTTTTGTTTGGAAGTATTTTATATCTTTTTTAATCAAATGTCAATAGTTTTTAGAAAATTTGTTTGTATTATTTTTCTTCATTAAATACTTGTATTGGTTTTAGTTTGTGCATGTTTTTTTCATTTTTTTCTTTTATCATTCTATCAATTTCAGTATTTCCTGATGTTCCATTTATAATATAATTATCTATTTGTTCATATGTTATTCCAAGTTCTTCTTCATCTGTTTGGCCTGACCATAAGTCGGCAGAAGGTTTTGCAGTTATTATGCTTTCTGGCACTTCAAGTTCCTTTGCCAAAATATATACTTCTCTTTTAGTAATATTTGCTAATGGGTTTATATCATGTGCTCCATCTCCCCATTTTGTAAAATATCCGCATGTAGCTTCAGATAGATTACCTGTACCAATTACTAGTAGGTTATTAATTTGTGCATATTCATAAAGATATGTCATTCTAATTCTTGGTCTTATATTTGCTCTAGCCATTTCTGTATTTGTAGTGTTTGTAGTATCATTTATTGTTAGTGAGTCTACTGTATCTTTAATGTCAAAAATATGATATTCAAATTTGAATTTATTTATTAAGTCCATTGCATGAGTATATGTATTAGAATTTTTCATTCCGTTTCCATATGGCATAATTACCAGGTGAACTTTTATTCCTGCTTTTTGGCATAATCTTGCCACTGTACTACAATCTACGCCACCACTCATTCCTAAAACAACTCCTTCTGTTTTAGAACTTTTAACCTGGTCTTCAATCCAGTTTCCTATTTTTTTTACATAGTCTTTGGCATTTTCTTCTGTAATCAAAAAATTTTTGTTTTTCATATTAAATCAATCTCTCCTTTGCTTATTAATAGTTCAGCACCGACCATGTTTGGTCAGTGCTTACTTAGGAATTAAGGTTATTCCCTAGGAATAGTAACAATGATTTGGAACCAGCTCTCTCCAAAGTCCTTTGTTTCAACATCTTTGAAGTTGATGGAAAGATGTTTCAGGATTTCTCCTTGCACTTTGTATGAGTCATTTACCTTTGGGCAAATAGTGTCACGAAGAGTTAAGTAAACTTTGTTGGTTTCTTCATTGACACCAAATTGAAGAGTATGTTCTTTATAAAGAAGATCATCCCAAGATAGATTTGCAATTCTCAAATCAAGTTCAGCTGTCATTTTAACCTTGTTTGCGCCCTGCTGCAGTGTCATGATGTATAAATTCCTTTCAAAAATCCTTTCGGAAGTTATATTTATTATACCACAATACTTAATTTTAGTAAATATTTTATGTCACTTTTGTTGTTTTCTCACTATTTTCCTCTTGGGCAATTTTTGTGCTTTTTTCTTTAAATTTTAAATTATCCTTTGCAATTGTTAATAACAGTTTTATTCTGTTTATTTGATTACTTTCACTTGCTCCTGGGTCATAGTCAATTGGTGCAATGTTGGCTTCTGGGTAGTTGTTTCTTATTGTTTTTATTACTCCTTTTCCAACTACATGATTTGGCAAACAAGCAAATGGTTGTAAGCATACTATGTTTTCTATTCCATTGTGCATGAATTCAAGCATTTCTGCTGTTAGTATCCAGCCTTCTCCTGTTTGATTTCCTGTTGATAATATTTCTTCTACCATTCCTGCAAGTTCTTCTATGTTACATGGTGGTAAATAGCCTTTTTTTGATTTTTCAAGAGCTGTTTTAGTTGAATTTTCGAGTTTATTTACAATATCTAATGCAACTTTATATATTGTTGCATTAATTATTCCTGTTTTAAATATTTTTGCTTTTACAATACTATTCATTATTACATACTTTACAAATCCCATTAAATCTGGCATTACAACTTCTGCTCCTTCTTTTTCAAGAAGGTCTGTACAGTAGTTATTTCCAAATGGATGGTATTTTATTAATATTTCTCCAACTATTCCAACTTTTGGCTTTTCTTTTGAAGTATCAAGTTTTATTTTTTCAAAATCACTTACAATTTGTTCTACACTTAAGTTGAATTCTTCCATACTTGCCTCAACTGTTAGTGTTTTACATTTTTCTAGCCAAGAATTATAAAGTTTCTCAGTCTCACCCTTATTTACTTCATAAGCTTTGTTTTTATGTAACATTTTTTGAAGCAAATCTCCATATATTGTTGCTTTTATTAGTTTTTTTACAAGTGGCAATGTTATTTTAAATCCTGAATTTTTCTCCATTCCAACAAAGTTAAATGAAATTACTGGAATGTTCGGATATCCAGCATCTTTTAAAGCTTTTCTAATAAATCCTATATAGTTTGTTGCTCTACAGCCTCCACCTGTTTGAGACATCATTAATGCAAGTTTGTTTGTATCATATTTGCCTGATTCAACTTCTTCCATTAATTGGCCTATTGTTAATATTGATGGATAACAAGCATCATTATTTACATATTTTAGCCCAGTTTCTACTGTATGGCTAGTACTATTTCTTAAAAGCTTAACTTTGTATCCTTCTGAAAGTAATGCTTGTTCAAACATTTCAAAATGAACTGGAGACATTTGTGGTACTAATATTGTGTAATCTTTTTTCATTTCCTTTGTAAACTCATGTTTTTCAATCTCATAGTTGCCACAAGCTTTTAAGCTCATATTTTTTCTTTTATTCATACTTGCAATCAATGAACGAATACGAATTCTAATTGCTCCTAAATTATTTACTTCATCAATTTTAATTAAAGTGTACATTCTACCATAGCTTGATAAAATTTCTTCAACTTGGTCTGTTGTAACTGCATCAACACCACAGCCGAAAGAATTTAATTGTACAAGTTCTAGGTTTTTATTTTTGCCCACAACATCTGCTGCTCTATATAATCTTGAATGAAATACCCACTGGTCAACTACCCTAATTGGCCTTTTTACAGTTGAAAGATGTGCTATGCTGTCTTCTGATAAAACACATAATCCAAGAGTTGTAATCATTGTATCTATACCATGATTTATTTCTGGATCAACATGGTAAGGCCTTCCGGCTAAAACAATTCCTTTTAAATTGTTTACCTCTATATATTTTAGTGTTTCTTCACCTTTTTTTCTTATATCATCTTTATATCTTTGATATTCTTCTTCTGCCTTATTTACAGCTTCTTTTAGCTCTTTTTTAGTAAAATTATATTCTTTAAATTCATTAAGTTCATATAGTCTTTTTGCAAGTGCTTTTCTTTCAAATGGCAAGAATGGATTTATAAACTTAATATCTTTTAATTCCTCAACATTATTTTTCAAAACTTCTGAATATGATATTACTATTGGGCAATTGTATTTATTGTTTGCCTTGCTGTCTTCTTGCCTTGAGTACATCATACATGGATAAAATATTGTTTTAACACCTTGGTTTATTAAACTTATAATGTGTCCATGGCTTAATTTTGCAGGATAACACACTGATTCTGATGGCATTGATTCCATGCCTTTTTCATAAGTCTTTCTATCACTTTTTTCTGAAAGAACTACTCTAAATCCTAGGTTCGTAAACAATGTAAACCAAAATGGATAATCTTCATACATATTTAGAACCCTTGGTATTCCTATAGTTCCACGTTTTGCATCTTCTTCTGCTAGTGGCTTATATCCAAATAATCTTTGATATTTATATTTATAAATGTTCGGAATTTGAGTTTTGCTTCTTTCAATTCCAGCACCTTTTTCGCATCTATTTCCTGTTATAAATCTTTTTCCTGTTGAAAATTCATTTATAGTTAGTTGGCAGTTATTTTCACATCCATGGCATCTTGTATGTAAAACTGTTACTTTTAAGCTATCTAAATCTTCCATTTTAGTAACTTTTGAAGTGTATTGTTTGTTTTCTAATCCATCAAACTCTTCTTTTGCTAAAAGCGCTATACCATAAGCTCCCATAAGTCCTGCTATGTCTGGTCTTATAACATTTTTTCCTACAATTAGTTCAAATGCTCTTAAAACTGCATCATTGTAGAATGTTCCTCCTTGCACAACAATAGAGTCCCCAAGTGTTTCTACATCTCTTATTTTCATAACTTTTTGAATTGCGTTTTTAATAACTGAATATGAAAGTCCTGCTGATATATCTCCAACTTTGTAGCCTTCCTTTTGAGCTTGTTTAATTTTTGAGTTCATGAAAACTGTGCATCTTGAACCTAAATCGACTGGTCTATTTGATTTTATTGCTTCTTCAACAAATTCTTGAATGCTTAAATTCAAGCTTTTTGCAAATGTTTCTATAAATGAACCACAGCCAGATGAACAAGCTTCATTTAGCATTATATTATCAACTGCTCCATTTTTGATTTTTATATATTTCATATCTTGTCCACCAATATCTACAATACTTGTAGCTTCTGGCATGAACTTTTTAGCAGCTGTGTAATGCGCAATTGTCTCTATTTCTCCCATTTCAAGGTTTAAAGCTGTTGCCATTAGTTTTTCCCCATATCCTGTTGAGCCTGAATATCTAATTGTTGCTTTTTTAGGTAAAACATCATACAAGTTTTTAAGCATTTCAATTACTGTTTGTAATGGTTTACCCTCATTATTTTTATATGCTGAATATAGCAATTTTGCATCTTTATCTATTAAAACTAATTTACTTGTTGTAGACCCTGCATCTATTCCTAAGAAGCAGTCCCCTGTGTAACTTGCAAGTTCTGCTTTTGGAACTTGGTGTTTGCTGTGTCTTTCTTTAAATTCTTTATATTCATCTTCAATTGTGAACAATGGTTTTAATGAATCTTGTGCTGTATCATGGTAATTTCTTAAAAGTGCTATTTTGCTTTTTAATTTTTCTACAGATATTGGTTTGCATTCAAAAGAGTCTAAACAAGCTCCTTTTGCAACTAAAAGGTGTGCATCTTCTGGCACTATTATTTCATCATCTTTTAATTCTAATGTTTCTATAAATCTTTTTCTAAGTTCTGATAAATAACTAAGTGGTCCACCTAAGAATGCAACTTTTCCTCTTATTGGTCTGCCGCAAGCTAAGCCTGAGATTGTTTGGTTGACTACTGCTTGGAATATTGAAGCTGAAATATCCTCTTTTGCTGCACCTTCATTTAAAAGTGGTTGTATGTCTGTTTTAGCAAATACTCCACATCTTGATGCTATTGGATAAATAGTGTTATAGTTTTTAGCATATTCATTTAAACCAACTGTTGTTGTGTTTAAAAGTGTTGCCATTTGGTCTAAAAATGCTCCTGTGCCTCCTGCACATGTTCCGTTCATTCGTTGTTCAATTGACCTTCCAAAATATATGATTTTAGCATCTTCTCCGCCAAGTTCAATTACAACATCAGTCTGTGGAATATATTTTTCTACAGCCCTTTTGCATGCTACAACTTCTTGTATGAATGATAAGTCTAAAAATTCAGATACTGATAAAGCCCCTGAACCTGTAAGGCTAAAGGTCATATCGTAACTTTCAAACTTCTCTGCTATTTCTTCTAAAACATCACATACTGTGTTTTTGGTGTCTGAAAAATGTCTTTTATATGTTGAATATATTGTTTCTTGTTTTTGGTTCATAACTATTACTTTTACTGTTGTTGAACCAACATCTATTCCTATGTGAATAATTTCTTTCATTTCAATCCTCTTTCTATGTTTCAAAAATTGCACTTGGTATTATAACACACTTTTTAAACTTTTTGTAGTTTTTTGTTTATTTTTCTGATAGCATATATCCTACTCCGCGTATTGTCTTAATATATTTATCATATCCATATTTTTTTAATGTTTTACGAAGTTCACTTGTATATACTTCTACTACATTAGTTGTAGTAAATGAATTAAAACTCCATATTTTGTCGAATATTTGCTCTTTTGTTAGGATTTTATTTTTTGATGTTACTAAATATTCCAAAATATCAAATTGCTTTCCTTGCAAAGCTACTTCTTCTCCATTAATTGTTATATTTCTCTTCTCTAAGTTGATTTTCAAATCCTTAAATTGTAATAATTCACTTTCATAATTTCCCTTTGTTCTTCTGATTATTGCTTGCAACCTTGCAATTAATTCTTCAACCTCAAATGGTTTTACTAAATAATCATCTGCACCATATCTAAAACCTTTTAGTTTGTCTGATATAGAATCTTTTGCTGTTAATATCAGAACTGGAGTATATACTTTGTTTTCTCTTAATTTTAGTAATACATCATATCCAGACATTTCTGGAAGCATTAAATCTAGGATTATTGCATCATATATATTCTGTTTAGCATATGTGTATCCCTCATATCCATCATAGGCTTTTTCAGTCTGAAACTCCTTGCAAATGCACTGAGCAATAGTATCTGATAAAACTTTTTCATCTTCTATAATTAAAATTTTCATAATTCTTTCCCTTCACTTTATATTCTATATTTTTAACATTAAAAAATAATTAAAATGCTCTTAAATTTAAGAGCATTTTTTTAGTAATGTTTATCAATTTTTCCATGTGAGCAATAAATGTGTGTACTGCTTGTTCCTACATAATTATGTTTAGTACAATAATAGTGCTCATCATATAATTTATGGGTTGTGCATTTTGATGAGTAATCATATGATGTGCCTTCCACATACATGCATTTGCCTGACCAAATATCAAAATTGCTTCCTAATGATTCTCCACTATCTATCATCCAACCTTTTTCTTGACAATCCCAAATCCAAAGTTCGTGTGTAGAACCATTTAAGTGCTTAGAATAATAAGCCTTACATTTCCCATCAGTTCCTGATTCCCCACAGAAAGGACAGTTTACTGATGGTACTGCGTTTCCACCAGATAACTCTGTAATAGATACTGTTTCACCGCAATAATTATCTACTTCTTATCTATTAACTGTGCATAATGTTGCATTGCAGGTAAATCCTGTTCCTGAGCAATAAGTTCTGGCACTTGCATCGCTACTTTCAGCAGATAGAGAGCCATCACTTACAATAATATACCAAGTATATGTTGTGTACTCACTTAAGCCCGTTATTGTAAATGTTACATCTATATTTTGAGAAGCTGTCTTTGTTGCTTGAACTGCAGAATTGCCCTTTAGATATAGTTCATATGTTAAATTATCTCCATCCGCATCTGTTGCTCTTGTTACTATAGTTAATGAGTTGGTTTGCCTATCTTGCAATCGATTTTTTACAAACATAGGTGCATTATTTACTTGCACTTCTTCTGGAAGAGTTGTAACATATCCTTCTATAGTTGTACTGTTTTCTTTTGTATCTGTAGCGGTTATTTCAAATTTATATTTTGTATTTTGTGTAAGACCTGTTATATCCCAATAGATATCATCACCAGTTTTTTCATCATATGCGGTTGTCTCAAATTTTAAAGAATATGTTAATGTATCATTTAAATTATGAGTTCCGGTTGCACTAATTCTACATGAGTTTGTAGTGATATTGCTTGTTGATCCATATAGTTCTATTATAACTTTTGGTTCTGGAATCGGTATTCCTGAATCACCTTTGATAATCTGTCCTGGATATTCATCCCATGAATCGTAAGTATTATTTTCAAGAGTAATCTGATTTTCTGTTTCATTATTTGCCTTAGCTACTGTACTTTTTGCATTATCCAAAAACTTAGAATCCAAAATGATTTTAGTGGTTACTCCTGTAAGAATTAGTAGAATTATTATAGTTATTATTAATGCTACTAAAGTTATTCCTTTGTTATTCTTTCTCATAATCCTCATCTCTCTTTTTATATTTTCCTTTGCTTTTTATTAACATTTTAAATTTTGAGTATATCTATAAGCCGGGTTCTGTCGTGAACAGCCATTTATCTAGGATATATATTACTATATACCTCAAGCCACCAATTCAGAAGATGACGAGCCATCTTAGCCTTCTTTTTAGGTGTTGCTCCGGGTGGGGTTTACATTGACCCAAAGCTTGTCTCCAAGCTGGCGGTGAGCTCTTACCTCGCCTTTTCACCATTGCTAAAAGCTTGTAAGCTCTTAGCTGTTATTTTCTGTTGCACTTTCCTTAAGGTTACCCTCACTGGATGTTATCCAGCACCCTTGCTCTGTGGAGCCCGGACTTTCCTCATATAAATCCTTGCGAATTTTATACGCGACTGTTCGATATACTCTTCTATAATTGTAATGTTTTTTCCTCTACTTGTCAAGATTTTTTAATTTTAAATTTGAATTATTTTTATTTTCTCTAGCATATAATGTAGAGAGGAGTTTATATGGGAAATAAAGGTTTAGATTTTAGGCATAAAGAAGTTATTAATATACTAGATGGTCGCCGTTTAGGTTTTGTTCAAGATGTAAATGCCAGTTTAAAAACTGGAATTATAACTTCAATAGTAGTGCCAGGGAATAATAAGTTTTTTAATGTGTTTTCATCTAATGATATTGTTATTCCCTGGCAAAATATTAAGTGTATTGGTGACGATGTTATTTTGGTTGAGTTAAAGATGTAGTAAATCAAGTTCTTCAATTTGGTTTTCCCCATCTTTTAACAAATCTACAATTATTTAGTTTGCTCATATTCTTTATCTTTTCTTGCATCTTTTATTGCTTCTTGAACACTTTTATAGCTATCTAAACATACTTGACCTATTGCACTATTTATATCTGATAAATCAAATTTGGCTTCTACTTTTTCATTTGTTTTTCTGTATACCGCAATAAAAAAAGGACAAATAAAGTTGTTGAGAAATTAGGTACTTATGAAAAATTAAAACAAA
>ERZ824488.721-NODE-721-length-41696-cov-17.445522_pt1 | contig 41696 bp, 44 predicted proteins | sample MGYA00519936_ERZ824488 | MGnify/ENA primary metagenome ERZ824488 (study PRJEB31778, sample SAMEA3449153) | human gut metagenome | biome: human gut; feature: human-associated habitat; material: faeces | place: United Kingdom | collected 2010/2012 ... | reverse complement strand
GCTCTGCCGCGAGACCGGCTGTGATGTGTGGTTTCCGTTTTACCCGCTCTGCATGTCCCGCAGCGCGACGATGCGCCCGATTACCGGCAGCTGATCCTCCCGGTAATACCGGTAGCCGGTGGACGCGTCGATCTCCGACGGCTTCAGAAGCTCCTTTTCGTCATAGTAGCGCAGCATACGAATGCTGACTCTGGACAGCTTCGAAAAATCTCCGATTTTCAGAATAGCGGTACCTCCATGCCTTTCCTTCTTGAGCTCGCGTATAGCATAAGGCCTCACACGATGGAAGAGTCAAGAGGAAATTTCATTGCAGACCAAGGTTTGTTTTTAGCTCTTCATCTTTTCAAAAAATAGACTTTAGTCTGTTTCTTGCGATAAAAAGAAGAAGCTCGTTTCAGCTTCTTGAAAATCCAAGGGCTCGAGTCCGGCTGATCCGCGGCGCACGTCAAATTCCGCTGAATGCTGCTGCCTTTCGGCCCTGACATGGTTCACGGCATGACGCCGCACGGGGCCCGACTGTCATCGCCCATGGACAGAAATCAGTATACCACATCCGGCGCACAAATGCAAGCGCTCCGCCCGAAAAAACCGGCGTTCAAGCGAATTTTTACGGCAGATTTGACAGAAAGGCAAAAACACGGTACAATATAGCGTAAGGAAAAGTTTGACGCAAAGGGGCGTTTTTGTGGGCACATCGAAATTTGCCGTGTTCGTCGATTTGGAGAACGCGGGCGCAAAGGAATCCATGCTTCAGAACATCATCGAAAAGGTCAAAATTCGCGGGGACATCCTGCTGGGCAAGGTGTACGGCTACACCGACCGCTATTCCAATCTGAAGGAGACCCTGCTTTCCAACACGTTCAGCGTGGTTCCCTCCCTCCGATACGGCAAGAATCAGAAAAACAGTCTGGACATCCAGCTGGTCATCGACGCGATGGAGGTTGCCTATACCAACCCGCTGATCGACAGCTTCTGCATTGTATCCGGCGACAGCGACTATATGCCGCTGGTCGGCAAGCTGAAGAGCATGGGCAAGCACGTGCTGGGCATTTCCCGAAGCGAGGTTGCCAGCGGCATATTCATCAAGGCGTGCAGCGAGTTTATCTTTCTGGAATCCGTGGTTGCGAAGGCGCCCGCGGAACCGAAGAGCAAGGATCAGACCGGCGGCGACGTAGGCGAGCTGGCCGCGACGGTGGAGAGCATTCTGGAAGATCAGGACGAGGATCAGATGTACGCCAGCGAGCTGAAGGACGCACTGATGCGGCTGCGACCTGACTTCAACGAGCGCAATTACGGCTGCGCCACGTTCGGCAAGTTGATGACGGCATTGACCGGGCAATCCAAGCGTCTGCGCGCCTGGACGGAGGATTCGTCGCTGATCGTCGGCCTTTCCGCTCCGGCGGACACGCCGCAGGCAAAGCTGGACAAGAGCAACTGGATTCAGGCCTTCGAAAGCTGCCTTTCCCGCTTCAAGAAGGAGGGCTTCGAGCGCATCAATCCCTCGATTCTCAAGGCCGATATTCAGGAAAAATATCCAGACTTCGACGAAAAGACGCTGGGCTTCAAGCGCTTCAGCGACGTGATGAAAAAACTGGAAAAAGAAGGCCTGCTCGTCATCGAAATGGACGGCGCACACACGATGCTTCTGAAAATCAACTGATAAACCGTCTCCGCGGAACCATTCAGGACCCGTGGAGACGGTTTTCTCTATCCAATCGACAGCAGAATGGACGAAAGCGCGCGCTTGGGCACATGATGCACATCGTTCTCGTCTCGATAGTACGCAACGGAATCCCCCGTATCCTCGAGCACCACGGTTTCGTCCAGCATCCCTATCGCGGGAGCCGGCAGCTTGTATCCGAGGAAGCGTTTTTTCTCTATTCGATCGACAGTAGAATGGACGAAAGTGTGCGCTTGGGCACATGATGCACATCATTCTCGTCTCGATAGTACGCAACGGAATCCCCCGCATCCTCGAGCACCACGGTTTCGTCCGGCTTTCCAATCGCAAGAACCAGCGCGGGATGCGCGTATTCAGGCAACGCGAGCGCCGTCTTTATCTCCGGCTTGAACGCCCCGATCATGCACCCTCCCAGCCCCATTTCCACGGCGCGCAGAAGAATTGTCTGCGCCGCGATGCCGAGATCCCGATCCGCTCCGCGCGGGTCAGCGCAAATCCGCGTGTCCACGCACATGACGATGAACGCCACCGGCTCATGCCCTGCCTCCGGCAGAACCCGGCCCGGCTTCAAAAGCCCCGCCCACGCCGTCAAAGGCTGAATGCGCCGGTTCACCTCGTCCGTCCACGATAGCGCGTATTTCAGCGGCTGCCGATTCACCGCCGACGGCGTAAGCCGCGCACAGGAAACCATCTCCTTCAATTCCTCCCGCGTCACACGACGCGACCGATCAAACCCGCGATAGCTGCGGTTTTTCACTACCAGCTCCGTAAACGTCATGCCCTCTCCCCCTTCCCCTCCATTTTACCACACGCACCCGCCCTTCTCAACAGAGAATTTCGAATTTTCAAAGCAATGTCATCTTTACACTTGACGACGGCAACAGCTCCATAGTAGAATGACAATGTGCTTTTATTCTGTGAACCATAATGTAACGTGAATGGAGTTCTGGCACTAATGGCCTACAGAAGCCAAAAAGTGAGAGTGATGCTTCGACTGACTCGGAATTGTCCGCATTATTCCTTATTGGGACTGAGTATACCACAGGCTTCGAAAAGAACGCATTGTATATCGGGAACTATCGCTCTCACAGCTGAATTGGCTCAATCAATATCCATCTTGAATCTCAGAATTTTGACAACTTGGCTCATATGGAAAACGTGATCCAGCAACGTACGTAAAGCAGAAATAAACACTTCTACTTTATGCAACATAGTAGCCGAATGGCTTGCACACAGAAAAACGCAATGAATTTGAAAGGAGGACACCTCATGAGCGTTGAAAGAAATCAGAAAAATACACGATACAAGAATCAATACAATGCTTCCAACTACGACAATCTGAGAATCGTCGTTCCAAAGGGACGCAAGGCAACCGTTGAGGCACTTGCTGCCAAGTACGGAATATCCGTCAACGGTCTTGTAAACCGTCTTCTTCGAACCGAGGCCGGGCTGTCGGAAGAAGAGTGGAAGAAAGGCGCAGAACAGCAGGAATAGCCATTCGCCAAACGCAAAGGTGCATCTGATCGATCGTGGACAAGGAGGTATCCCCATGTATAAAGCATATCCCGCCATCTTCCACGTCGCCGCAAACGGCGGCTACTGGGTCGAATTTCCCGATCTGCCCGGTTGCGTAAGCGAGGGCGCCAGTCTCGCACAGGCTGCCGCCGAGGCGGTAAACGCACTGGGCGGCTATCTGTGCGCTATGATGGATTTGCAGCAGGAACTCCCTGCGTCCTCCGACCCGCATGTCGTGCGCGCGGACGGTGACGACATTGTCTCCATCGTCGCAGCGAATTTAGCGAACTACCAGAAACGAATGAAGGCAATCAAAAAGACATTGACCATCCCCGAATGGCTGAACGACGCGGCTGAGAAACAACACATCAACTTTTCAGCTGTCCTTCAGGAAGCATTGATCGACAAACTCAGCTGAACGCATTTCACACCCTGCCTCGCTCTTCACAGGCGGGGTGTGACAAAAACCAGCTGCCCAGAAAACCACATCATAAACAACTAAAAATCCGCTTTCCTCTCGGAAAACGGATTGAGCGGAGAAGCCGGGATTTGAACCCGGGCGGCGCTTATCGCACCCTACTCCCTTAGCAGGGGAGCCCCTTCGGCCTCTTGGGTACTTCTCCATTACAGCCTACGGAGAGAGAGGGATTCGAACCCCCGGTGCCTTTCGACATCACTGGTTTTCAAGACCAGCGCCTTCAACCACTCGGCCATCTCTCCTCGAACCAGCGGTGTTTATTATACACCGGTTCCTGCCATTTGTCAACCCCTGTTTTGAGTTTTTTGAAGAAAATCGCAAAACGTCCGTCGGCTTCAGGCGTCCTTGGATTCCGACGAGCGCTTCCGTTCCTCCTCCTTCAGCTTCAAGGCCAGTTCCATGATGTCGTCGTTCGCCCACGCGTCCACGTATCCCGGAGGAAACAGCTTTTCGTACTTCTTATCCATGTCCTCCATCGAAGAATCCGTCTTCTTCTCGCTCATTTGTGTTTCTCCTTCATGCCCGGTTCAGAATGATCTGCTGAACGAAATCGAGAACCGCGTTGGCGACCTCGCGGCGATACGGACGTTCCTCCGACACGATCCCATCGTACACCGGCGGCAGATTCGCTTCCGCCGCGATTCGATTCAGCATGTTCACCTGCGTCAAAAGCGCGTTGTGGGTGTATGTCCTCGTTTTGTCCAGTCTGGGAATCCGCTCGCGGTACGTATCGGCCTCCATCGCGCCGCTGGAATAGAGCCGCTTTTTGATTTCCAGCTCGTAAATCGACGCGTGATAGCTTTCAAACAGCATCAGCGCGTGCTCAATCGTCTCCACGGTTTCCTGATCGTCACAGAAAAATTGCAGCATCTTCCAGATCGTTTCGGCGTTCAGGCTCATAGGCTCCTCCTCGCTTTTGCATTTTCTTTTATTTTACCATCATTTTCCACGGCCGTCAAGAATCTTCTTCCTAATAGAAAAGCTCGTCTCCGCGATGCACTCACGCGGAGACGAGACGGCTTATTCTTCTTTTTTCGGCGCTTCCGTCGGAGCGGCGGACTTTTTGTCCGCGCCGGCTTCCTCCGGCGCGTTGTCCTTCCGGACGCGCGGGCCGCGGCTGCGGCGATTGTCATTGCGCGGCGGGTGCTTTCCGCCGTTCTTGGGCTTACCGCCGTCCTTCTTGTCATCCGAAGCGGCTTCCTCGGGCTTTTCCTCCCGTTCCGGCTTGTCGCCCACAGCGTGAAGCTCCATGTACTGGTCGGTATTCATGGTCTTTACGGCCTTGGGACGCGGATAGCGCTTCCTCTTGGGCTCTTCTTCCTCTTCCTTCTTCTCGACCGGCTGCGGCTTCTCCACGACCTTCGGCGGGAGCTCGTTTTCCGTCGGACGCTCGCCGGGCGCGAGCTTGCGCACATCCTCCACGCCGTATTCGCGCACCTCGAAGCTGTCATCCGTGCGCACGCGCACCTTGACCTTCTCCTTCAGCACGTTGATCTCCGTCACGTAGCCCACGCCATCGGGCGTCATGATTTCCTTGCCTACGCGCGGCAGCTTTTTCAGCGTTTCCTCGTAATAGTCCTGCTCGTACTTCAGGCAGCACATCAGGCGGCCGCACTGTCCCGAAATCTTCGTCGGGTTCAGGGACAGGTTCTGCTCTTTTGCCATCTTGATCGATACCGGCTGGAAATCCGCCAGAAACGCGCCGCAGCAGATGGGACGGCCGCACGCGCCGAGCCCGCCCAGCATCTTCGCCTCGTCGCGCACGCCAATCTGGCGAAGCTCAATGCGCATGTGGAACACGCTCGCCAGATCCTTGACCAGATCGCGGAAGTCCACGCGGCCGTTCGCGGTGAAATAAAAGATAATCTTGGAATCGTCAAACGTATACTCCACGCTCACAAGCTTCATTTCCAGCTTGTGCTGCGCAATCTTCTTCACGCACAGGTCAAACGCCTCGGCTTCGCGGCGCTCGTTGCGCTCCGCCGTGTCCAGATCGGCCTGCGTCGCCTTGCGAATGACGCTCTTCAGCGGCATCACGATGGCCTCGTCGGGCACCTCGCGCGCGCCGGTTACGACCTCGCCCAGCTCGACGCCGCGCGTGGTCTCCACAATTACATTCTCGCCCGGGCGCGGCCACACCTCGCCGGGACTGAAATAATATACCTTACCCGCCTTTTTGAAGCGGATGCCGATTACCGTTGCCATGGGCTCTTAGTCCTCCCGATTTACCAGATCAAAAAACAGCATTTCCATCGTTGATTGATAGGTAACATTGCTTGTAAGCTTTTTTAGCGCCTCCACCGCGCACGAAAGCAGTCGGTCGCCGCGCACGCCCCGCTGAAGCAGCGCGCGCACCGCGTCCTCGTCCGGCTCCGCCGCCGCGTGCTCCGCGCGCATCAGCCGGGACGCCAGCGTTTCATAGATTTCCAGAATCCGCCGCGCGGAGTCCTTGTAGCCGGCGATCATCTGGAAGGCCGCGTATACGTCCGCGTTTTCTCGCACGAACAAAAGCGCGCGCACGGCGCTTTCATACATCGGCCGAAACGAATCGTCCTCCAGAATGCTCGTCGCCCGCCCGATGGAACCGGCTGCCTCGCGCGCCGTTTCCTTTGCCTGCGTCTGCGGAACGCCCCTCTGCACCAGCGCGTCGACGACCGTTTCGTCGTCCAGCGGCGCAAAGCGGAACATCGCGCAGCGGGAGCGAATCGTGGTAAGCAGCGAAGACGGCTTCGCGGTCAGCAGATAAAACACCGCGTAGTCCGGCGCTTCCTCCAATGTTTTCAGAAGCGCGTTCTGCGCGCTTTCGTTCATCCGGTCGGCCTGATCGATAATCACGCACAGGTGCCCCGCGTCCGGACGAAGCGACACGCGCTCGATCATCCTGCGAATCACGTCAACCTTAATCGACCCGTCCTCCGGCTGAATCAGCAGAAGGCGCGGCGAATTTCCGCTTAAAAACTGAAGGCAGGACGGACACCGGTTGCAGGGCTTTTCGCCCTCCCCTTCGCAGTTCATCGCGCGCGCCGCCAAAAGCGCCGCCGTTCGCTTGCCGGTTCCGTCCGGCCCCGCGAACAGCTGCGCATGGACAATGCGCCCGGTGTTCACCGGACGCATGATTTGTTCTGTCAGAAACCTCCGCGCACGGAATTCGGAGAACGAGCTGGGTTCCGGCATCAGAACTTCTTAAACTGATCGACGTTCAGCACAAACACCGTCGCGCCGCCGACCATAACCTCGATCGGGTAAGGCACATATGCGCCGGTCACGCCCGACATCGGCGTGGGAGCCGTCGCGATCTGCTTGCGGCTATGGCAGACCTTTTCAACGACCGCCATGGCTCCGTCCAGCTTTTTGTCCTCAACGCCGATCATCAGCGTCGTATTGCCCGCGCGCAGGAAACCACCGGTCGTAGCCAGTTTCGTAACGCCGTAGCCTTCGTTCATCAGCGAGCTGACAAGCTTGGTCGCGTCTTCATCCTGTACGATGGCGATGATAAGCTTCATAAACATCCCTCCTGCGTTTTCTTTCCATTTCTATTATACACGATTTTTTGCTTTCAGGCAAGCGTTTTTTTACGCTTCCACGCGTTCCAGAGCAATCCGCTGCACCTTTTCCTGCGACAGCACATATGTCAGTCGATAGCCCGCCGTGCCCTCCGGGTTTGTGCAGGCCGTCAGTTCAATGCAGACGTTTCCATCGTCGTCCACGCGAATCACGCCCTTGCTCAGCGCCTTCTCGGCGGCCGCCTCTTCTCCGTATAGCAGCTGATTGTCGTAGAAGAGCCCGTCGTCGTCCGGTGTGCCGAGCTTGTACGCCTCCATCAGCGCCGAAAACGACGCGCCCACGTCAATCCCGCGCGGCGGCTGAAGTTTCAAACCGGAAACGTTCCAGCTGATTTCCTGCAACGTCGCCTCGCGAACGCGCACGCGATAATACATTTCGGATACAACGCCCTCTCCTTCGTCAAGGCTGAACGGCGTTCGCGCAATCAGAAGCGTCGCCGTGCCGTTTTTCCCCTGCAAATACAGGTTTGTCTTCAGCGTGTTCTGCAAGCCCTTCTTATCATAAGTGTACGTTTCTGCGTCCAAGATGCCCGTAAAGTCTTCTACCTTTGTATTTGCGCCAATATTCAGCGTCTTCTCAGCCTCTTCCACGGTAAACGGCTCCGGCAGAACGACCGCGTCGGGATCGATGATCCGGTAGGTTGCAGCGCCGACGATTTTCGGCTCCGTGTGGGCGTAAGCCGTGCTCGCGCACACGAAAAGCAGCGCGCACGCCAGAATGATCAGCCGTCCGAATCGATTGTGTTTCATATTGTTTCCTCCTGCCTACCCTGTCCGGGAATGTCGATTTCGAATCGCGTCTTTCGCTCATTGGAATGAACGGCGATCGTGCCGCCGACGCTTTCGACGATCTCCCGAACGATCGCAAGCCCCATACCGCGCTCCTCGCCCTTGGTAGAGAAGCGCTCTTCAAAGATTTTTTCCTTCAGCTCCGGCGGAATCGGCGGGCCGTTGTTTTCCACGGCGATGTGGAAGCCCTCCCGCGTCTCGCCGATTTCCACCGACACGCACGCGGCCTTCCTGCCCTTGAGCGCGTCAAAGGCGTTGTCGATCAGGTTGCCCAGCACGCGGCACATTTCCCAGCCTTCCAGCGGGAAATTCTCCAGTGCGCTGCAAACATCCGTTTTCATCAGCACGCCCTGCTCGCCCGCGTCGATTTCCTTCGCGGCAATCAGCGCGTTCACCGCCGGCATAGACGTTTTCAGATTGCGTCCCACGCGCTTCAGGTCGCCGTATACGCGCTCAATGTACTCGCACGTCTCGCGGGTATCGCCCAGCTCCACCAGCGAATAGACCACCTGCAGGTGATTCATGAAATCGTGCCGCTGCTTGCGCATTTCCCCGTTCTACTCTTCCAGATTTCTGTGCGATTCCTCCAGCATGTCGGTTTCCTCGCTCAGGTGCCGGACCATGTAGGCCTCGCGAACGTCCATGAACGCGCCCCAGCTGACCAGCGCGGTCAGAATCACCAGCCCGACGCGCAGGTACGGCCTGCCGAGCACCTCCGCGTCCAGCAGGCAGATCAGCGCGATCAGCAGCGACGAGAGAATCTGAACGCCGTTAAAGGCGATCGTCATCACCGTCAGCTTTTCCATGTTCACGTTCGAACGCTTTGCCTTCATCATGTGCCCTTACTCAATCCTCACAGAACCCAGTAGATAAACCGCAGCACGTCCATATAGTCGTCCGCCTCGAAGCGCACCGTGCGCGCGCCGGTCTGCTCGCAGCCCGGATACCACTTCGCGCCCGCGGCCTTGAAATGCTCCTTGAAGCTGATTTCCACCGCAAAATGCTCAGGCAGCGGGAACATGCATTCCTCCCGCTTCGCGGAAAACGCTTTCTCCACGCCCTCGCGGATGCGCGAAACCGCCAGCGCCGGATGGATGGAAACGCTGCCCGCGCCCACGCCCTCCGACACCGGAATCACCGTCGTGCCGGGACAGCGCGCCTTCATCCAGTCGCACAGTCCCTTATCGCCCGTGAGCGCGTAGATGGGAACGCCCAGATACGCGGCCGTCAGGCTGTTGAGCATCAGCTCCGGACACAGCTCGCCGTTGATCTTCACGTAGTTGTTGCCCAGATTCATCGTGTGCGAAAGCGGATTCGTGTCCATTTCCGCCGCCGAATGATAGCCGGTAAACACCACGCCGTCAAAGCTCTCGTCCAGCCCCGCCATCATCGAATACGGGTGCCGTCCCCAGCCGCGGAAAATGCGCGCGTTCAGCGGCAGCACCGACGCGTCTATATTCCGCGCGGAATCGTGCGCGTCCTTCACCAGAATGTCGTCCGCTCCGGCGGCGTTCGCGCCCTCGCAGGCCGCCGCCACCTCGCGCGACATCTGCGCCGCGAAGCGCTCGTATAAGTCCTTGCCCTTGTCCGTCTCCTGCCAGTCGACGATGCCGCAGGTTCCCTCCATGTCGGACGATATAAATATCTTCATGCCGCTTCCCCGTCAGTCTTCCATCTGCACGAACGGCACCTGATTGGTTCCGTCCATCCACAGACGCTCGATGTTGTAATACTGCCGCTCTTCCGGATGGAAGATGTGCACGATTACGCCCAGATAGTCGAGCACGATCCAGCGGGATTCGCGCACGCCGTCGTTGCGGCGGGGCATAAGTCCCTCTTCCGCCAGCTTGTCGGTGACCTCCTCATACAGCGCATGCACGGCCTGCGCGCTGCGTCCGGTGGCGATCACGAAATAATCGGTGATCGAGGTCAGATGATCCACCTTGAGAATGATGATGTTCTCGGCCTTCTTGTTGTCGAGAATTTTTGCGATTTTCAGTGCCAGATCCTGCGTCTGATTCATAGAAACCTCCACTTTATCGATCAATTGTAGGGTTGCCGGATGCAGCGTCTCGCCGCGCGCGCGCACGTATTCCACGCTCAGCCGCGCGCACATTGAAACGGCCGCGTCCAGATTTTCCATCGACAGTCTGCGCGCCTCGTCGAGCCCGGGAAACGGCCTGCGCCCCTCCTCAACGAAGTCGCTGACAAAGATCACCTTTTCAAGCGCGGTCATATTCGCGCGCCCGACGGTGTGAAAGCGAATCGCGCCCAGGATTTCCGGGTCGGTCACGCCGTACACCGTGCGTGCCAGCGCCGCGCCCGCCGCCGCGTGCATCAGCGCGCCGCAGCTTCTTTCAAGCGCATCCGCCTGCACGCCCGCCGCGTCCGCCGCCGCAAGCATATCCTCCAGCGGCATGCACTTCGCGCAGTCGTGCAAAAGCGCCGCAGCATGCGCCTTTTCCACATTCACGCCGAATTTTTCCGCCATGCGTTCCGCCGCGCGGACGACGCCCTCGGTATGCCGCCAGCGGGACTCGCTCAGCGTTTCCTTCAAACGGCGCTTCATCTCTTCTTCCGTCAAGACAGCTTCACTTCCCCTCTTCTATTATACACGAAACAAAGAAAAAGCGCAAACTGAATAAACGGATTTTTTCCGGGTGATACTGAGGGAAATTATGAAAATCAGGTGAATTTCATGGGCAAAACACTGGATTTGCTGTTCATCGGCTCGGCGCTGTTTCTGTGCGTGCTGCTCGTTCTGACCTTCTCCGGCGTGGCCACGCAGCCCGCCGCGCTGATCGCGCTCGCCGCGGGAATCAGCGGCACGGTGCTTGCGGAACGGCTGATGGCGCGCAGGCCGCGACTGTCCGGCCGCGTTCGCCGCCGCTCCTCCGACGCCTTTCTGAAAAAGACCATATATGAGGACGCCGCGCGCGCGCACGAAGCCGTGTTCACGCTTCTTGAAAAGCGCTATCCGCTCGCCGATCCTTCCTTTGAGGGCGGCTGTCTGCGCTTCACGCACATGGGAGAACCCTCACTGCTCTGCGTTCTTCAGAAGCTGCGCGCCAGTCCGGACGATCTTCTCGCCCTTTGGCGCAAGTTCGGCGCGAAGTCAAACGTGCGCACGATGGTCATCGCCGTGCCCGGAAAGGCGGACGCGGACATTCGCGTGCAGACGCTGAAGCTGCACGCGCCCGAGACAGTGCTTCTCGACCGCGCTCAGCTCAAGCGGCTGGCGCGCCGCTATGGAAGCATCGAAGCGCCCGAGCGGCACACGCGCGCGGCGCGGCCGTTTCAGGCGCTTCGAAGTCTTCTCTCGCGTCGCCGCGCATGGCGGTACGCGCTCGAATCGACGTTTCTAATTTTATATTACCTTTTCACCGGCGCGTGGTTCTACCTTCTGTTCGGGCTTGCGCTGCTGTTTATCGCGCTGATCTGCCTGCCCGCAAGCGAAGAACCGGAAAAGCTGATCTGATCAGCCAAGCTCGTCCAGATGAATGCGCGAATCCTCTCGCGCTTCCCGATAGATCACAAAGCGGTTGCCGATCACCTGCACCGGCTCGGCGTGTACCTTTTCGCACAGCTCGTCGCACGCCTCGCGGGTCTGGCCGTAGGGCGCGTTGCGCTGCACCTGCACCTTGATCAGCTCGCGCGCCTCCAGCGCGTCCCAGCATTGCTTGATGACGGTCGGCGTGATACCTTCCTTGCCGATATGCAGAACCGGCTCCATTACCGCGCCCATCGAACGGAGCGCCGCGCGTTGTTTCGTCGTCATATTCGTATTCCTCCGATTTTATTCCATAAACTCGAATTCCATGCCCTCGATGCGCACGGTATCGCCTTCGCCCGCGCCCGCCCGGCGCAGCGCGTCGATGATGCCCAGCTTTCTGAGCGACCTGTGGAAGTATTGCAGCGAATCCTCGTCGCCGAAGTTTACCGAGCGCACCAGCTCCGTCACCGCCGTGCCGGTCACCTCGTAAGCGCCGGCGCGCTGCGCAATCTGGAAGCTGCGCTCCGTCTTCTCTTCCTCAAGCTCCTCTTCCTCAAAGCGCTCCGGCTCGGGCAGCTCGCGAATACGGGCCGCCAGCGCGCGCATCAGCGGCGTGAAGCCCTGCCGCGTCGCCGCCGAAACCGGATAAATCGGAATGTTCTCGCCCTTCAGCTTCTCGCGCAGGCGTTCGAGGTTTTCCTCCGCGCCGGGCAGATCGATCTTGTTGGCCGCGATAAACATCGGCTTGTTCTTCAGGTCGCCGTAGGCCTCCAGCTCCTTCATGATCGCGTCGTAGTCGTCCAGCGGGTCGCGATCCTCCGAGCCGGAAATGTCGATTACGTGCAGCAGCATGCGCGTGCGCTCGATGTGCCGGAGGAAGTCAAAGCCCAGACCCACGCCGTCGCTCGCGCCCTCCACGATACCGGGAATGTCCGCCATGATAAAGCTGAAGCCGTCCTGCTCCACGATGCCCAGATTGGGCTGAAGCGTCGTGAAGTGGTAGTTGGCAATCTTCGGCTTTGCAGACGTGACCACCGACAGAATCGTGGACTTGCCCACGTTCGGGAAGCCAACCAGCCCCAGATCGGCGATGGACTTGAGCTCCAGCACCAGATTCAGGCTTCTTCCCCGCTCGCCGGGCTTGGCATAGTTCGGCGCCTGCCGCGTGGGCGTGGCGAAATGCTGGTTGCCGTAGCCGCCGTTTCCGCCGCGAAGCAGCACGCGCGGCTTGTCCGTCTCCGTCATGTCGGCAAGGATTCGGCCGGTGTCCGCGTCACGCACCACGGTTCCGCGCGGCACCTCGATCGTGACGTTCTCTCCGCGCGTACCGGTTCGGCGTGAGCCGGAGCCGTCCGCACCGTTGCCCGCGGCAAACGAGCGCTTGTAGCGGAAGTCCATCAGCGTGTGCAGCCGCTTGCTGGCGACCAGAATCACGTCGCCGCCCCGGCCGCCGTCGCCGCCGTCGGGTCCGCCCGCCTGCACGAACTTCTCCCGGTGGAACGACACGCAGCCGTTTCCTCCGTTTCCCGCCTGCGCACGGATGTTTACCTTATCCACAAAAAGGGGCATGTTTATCAGTCTCCTTCGGTTCTTATGGCAGCGCCGGATTGTGCGGCGACGCCCTATATCTTCTTTTCGCAAAGCCCGTCGTTCAGCGGGCACCGCTCACAGGCTGGCTTTCGCGCGGAGCAGCAGCGCCGCCCGTGCCAGATGAGCAAATGATGCGCGTGCGCGCGCTCCCCCTCGGGAATGATTTCCCGAAGCTGCTTTTCCACCTTTTCCGGCGTGTCGGCGCAGGCAAGGCCGATGCGATTCGCCAGCCGGAACACATGCGTGTCCACGGGAATCTGATCGTCCCCGAACGCCGCCATCAGCACGACGCCCGCCGTTTTCTGGCCGACGCCCGGCAGCGCCATCAGCGCCTCCCGCGTGTTCGGCACCTGCCCGCCGTACTTCTCCGTCAGCTCATGACAGGCTGCCAGAATGTTCGCGGCCTTCATGCGATACAGCCCGCATTCCTTGATGCGCGCTTCCAGCTGCGGCTGCGTGAGCGCACCCAGCTCGGCGGCGTTCGGATAATCCCGAAACAGCGTCTCCGTGACCATGTTCACGCGCCTGTCCGTGCACTGTGCGGAGAGAATCGTGGCGATCAGCGTTTCAAACGGATTGGAAAAATGAAGCTCCGCCCGCGCCTCCGGGTACAGCCGGCTCAATTCCGCAAGCACCTTTACGGCGTTTTCTTTCGTCATTGGTATCCCTCCGGTGGTCCGGCATCGAAAGTCGAGAGGGCGGCTGCCCTCTCGCAGATTTCTCCGGGTGCAAACCACACCGCTTTTATTATACACTTCTTTTTGGGTTTCCGATACATATGATTTGTAAATTAATCCCTCATTGACAGCGCGCGAAGCCGCGAACCCGCCGCGGACGCGGGCGAATACGCATACAGACCGATCAGGTTCGCCGAACCGGCGCGCGCGACCACGCGCCGAACCGCGCTCAGATCGTTCAGCTCAAATCGCACCGAAAGGCCGCACCCCGCGGAAATTTCGCGCGGCGTGGATACAACGGTGCCTGCTATTCCCTCGCGCCGCAGCATATCGTTTAAGCGCATGACCTGCTGTCGGGAGCGGTACGCCGCAATGCCGAAGCTGTCTCCCATCTGGCCGCCTCCCTTCATACCGACCGCGGACGGCCGGTATTCCATAGTACGCACGCCCGCGGCGCGGCGTGAAGCAAAGGAGGACGCGTTTTGGAAACCTATCTGGACAACGCTGCCACCAGTCATCCCAAGCCGCCCGCGGTGCTCGACGCCGTGCGCCGGGCTCTGACGGAGGACAACGCCAACCCGGGACGCTCCGGCCATCCCCGCGCGCTGCGCGCCGCCGAAGCCGTGCTGAACGCCCGCGAAACACTGGCCGGGCTGCTCGGCGCGCAGGATCCGTTTTCGATCCTGTTCACCTTCAACTGTACCGACGCGCTGAATCTGGCGATCAAGGGCATTCTGCGCCCAGGCGACCACGTAATCGCCAGCGCACTGGAACACAATTCCGTGCTTCGCGTGATCAAGACGCTGGAAGCCTCCGGCGGCGTGGAAACCACCATCCTGTCCCCGCAGCCGGACGGCTTCCTCGACCCGGCGCGCTACGCCGCCGCGATTCGCCCGAACACGCGCCTTCTGATTCTCACGCACGCCTCCAACGTCACCGGCGCGATTCAGCCGGTGCGCGAGGTCGTCCGCGTCGCCCGCGCCAACGGTATCCTGTCACTGATCGACGGCGCGCAGGCGCTCGGCGAGCTTCCCGTGAACGTCGAATCCCTCGGCTGCGACCTGTACGCGTTTCCCGGCCATAAGGCGCTGCTGGGCCCGCAGGGCACAGGCGGGCTTTACCTTGCGCCGGGACTGCGGCTGGAAACGCTGCGCGAGGGCGGCACCGGCAGCTCCTCCGAACTTCTCGTGCAGCCGGAGGAGCTGCCGGAACGATACGAAGCCGGCACGCTGAATCTGCCCGGAATCGAGGGGCTTGGCACCGGCGCGCAATACGTTCGCGAAAACGCGGCCGCGATTGCCGAGCGCGTGCACCTTCTGTCGCAGACACTGTATCAGTCGCTGCGCGCGATCCCCGGCGTTACCGTTTACTCCCCGGGCGACGCTCGCCGCCGCACCGGCATTGTGAGCTTCAACGTCGGCGACCTGTCCTCCGCCCGCGTCGCGCAGACGCTCGGCGACCGCGAAATCTGCGTGCGCGGCGGCCTGCATTGCGCTCCGGAAGCCCATCGCTTCCTCGGCACCCTCTCCCGCGGCTGCGTCCGCGCCAGCATCGGCGCGTTCAACACCGCCGAGGACATCGAAACTCTCGTCCGCGCCGTGGATGAAATCGCCCGGAAAGGATGATCTCCGTTCCAACAGAAAAGCCGCCGTCCTCTCAAATCTTGAAAAGGCGGCGGCTTTCGTTTGGGTCGACCGGGAATCAGGCTCCGATTTCCTTCAGAAGCACGTCATACGCGGTCTTCAGCTGGTTATCGTTGTTCATATCGGGCGCGTAGATCGACGCGTCGTAGCTGTCGTTCATCTCCACAACCACATCCGGCGTTACGCCTTCCCCGTGGATCGAGCGCCCCTTGGGCGTAAAATAGCGGGAGGTCGTCAGCTGCATGCCCGCGCCGTCGGACGGGAACTCGTACTGGGTCTGCACGATGCCCTTTCCGAACGTCTTCGTGCCGACGATCTTCGCCACGCCGTAATCCTGAATCGACGCCGCGAAAATCTCGGACGCGCTGGCGGACATCTCATTCACCAGTACCACCATGGGAATTTCGCACCGGTCGGCGTTGGAATAGTAGTTTTCGCGGCGGCCGTTTCGATCCTCGGTGTACACGATCAGGCCTTCCGGCAGCACCATATCGCAAATATCCAGACAAATGTCCAGCTGGCCGCCGGTGTTGGAACGCACGTCAAAGATGATGCCGCGCACGCCCGCTTCCTCAAACGCGTTCAGCGCTTCACGCACGCCGGACACCGCGTCGCCGAAGAACTCATACAGCACGAGATAGCCCACGTTGCCGTCGAGAATCTGGTATTCCACGCGGTTGACGCTGACGTTGTTGCGCTCAATGTCCAACTCCAGCGTCTGCTCCTTGCGCAGAACGCTCAGCCGCACATACGTGCCCGCCTCGCCCTTGATGCGCGCGGTCGCCATGTTCATGGCTTCCGTCGTTTCGGCGGAAACCGCCTCGCCGTCCGCGGACAGAATCACGTCGCCGGGCAGAAGCCCCGCTGTCTGCGCCGGGCTGTTCTTGAACACGCGCAGCACGACCAGCCGCCCCTGCTTGTCGGAGGAAACCAGCATGCCCACACCGCAGTACTGGCCGTTGTGATCCTCGTACATCTTGGCGAGATCCTCCGGCGTGTAATAGAACGTGTACGGGTCGCCGACGCTTTCCATCATGCCGTCAATCGCGCCCTGCACCAGCGTGTCGGAGTCCAGCTCCTTGTAATACTCGCCCATCAGGCGCTGGTAGACCTCTTCCAGCCGCGCGTAGCGCTGCGCCGTTTCGTATTCCTCCTGCGTGGTCACATGCAGGGGCGATTCCACACCGGCGCTGGCGTTCTGCAGCGCCACCGTCAGACTGACGCTGACCGACGCCACCGCGAACACGGCGCATATGGCCGCCACAATCGCCAGAGTTTTCCGGGAGATTTTCGTCATTTCGTTTCTCCTCAGCTTACACCTTGCCTTTTCGGTCGGCGTTGTTCTTGCCCAGCAGCATCATCAGCTTGAAGGTCACCGCGTCGTCAAACGCGCGCAGATCGAGCCCGATGATTCGCTGCACCTTGTCCAGACGGTACACCAGCGTGTTTCTGTGAATGTACAGCTGTCTCGACGTCTCGGAAAGGTTCAGGCTGTTCTCGAAGAACTTCTCAATGGTGTGAATCATTTCGTCGTTGAACAGCCGCGCGGTCTTGCGGTTGAACATCATCTGGTGGAATTCTTGGCTCGTGTCCTCCGGTACCTTGGCAAGGAAGCGCTCGATCAGCATCTTGCGATACACGAAGATCTGCTGCTTCGGATGATACATGCGGCCCACGTTGATGGCGGCGCGCGCTTCCTCATAGGATTCGCTCAGCTGCGTCAGCTTCGAGCGCACGTCTCCGATGCCGATCAGCGCCGGATGACTGGTTTCGCTCACAAACGTGTTCTCAATCGCGGCAGCCAGCTGCTCCATGTCGGCAAACTCAAACCGCTCGTCCACCGTTTTGACCAGCGCCACGGCGTGGCGGCCAACCTCGGTGATGATGTCGGTGCTGTTCTCGTCCACGACGTTCTTCAGAATGTTCAGCGCCGCTTCGGAATCCAGCTCGGCAAAGTGGAAATACATCACGCAGCGATCCTGCTCCATCGGCAGGTTGTGCTCGGAGGCAATCGCTTCCAGCTCGGCAGCTTCGGCTTCGCCGCGAAGAATGCTGCGCATGCTCTGCTCGACGGACGCCTGCCCCATATCCATGCGCATCAGCGTGTTGATCAGCTCCGCGCACAAAACGGCGCAGCTCTTCACATCGGCGTTATCGCCGGACAGGCAGATGAACAGCGTCTGCTCGTCCTCGGTTCCAATCAGCGTAAAGCCGCCGTACACCAGCGGTTCCGTCGGATTCTTGAGCAGCGCCTCAGGCAGCGTCAGCTCCTTGTGGTTGTCCTCCGGCCACAGAACCTGGCCGTTCGAATCAAACAGGATCACCTGCATTGTCATTTGAGAAAGAATTTGTGAGATTTTCGCCAACACACGATGGTCAAGATACATGGTTTCATCCTCCCCCGGCGCCGTCGCGTCCGAATTTGTTTGTTCAAGCTGCTGTAAAAACGGCGGTTTTCAATCAAAATTCAGTTTTGCCGCCGTTTCCGTTTAACACGAACAAATTATAACCGCCGCAACCGGATTTGGCAATATGCCGAATCGCGTTTGCGGCGGTTTTAACCAATATCTTACGCTACGCGCGAAATTCTGAACGAATTAGCGGGTGAGCAGCGTGGTCTCGGTATCTCTGTCGAAGAAGTGCAGGCGGCTGGTGTCGAACGCGACGGTGATGTTGTCGTTCGTGCGGCTCTTGCTGCGCGGGTCGACGCGGGCAACGATGTTGCCTTCCTTGCCGGAGGTGGAGAGATACAGGTAGGTTTCGGAGCCCATCAGCTCGACGACCTCAACGTGCACCTTAATGGAGGAGTCGGGGTTCTTGGCCACGAACTCGGGCGCGTCGTTGATGTTCTCGGGACGGATGCCCAGATAGACTTCCTTGCCGATGCACTCGTCGGAAACGAACTTCTGCAGCTTCTCGGCGGGCACGAGGATCTTGTTCTCGCCGAACGTCGCGTACACCTTGCCGTCGATCTTCTCGAGCTTGGCGTTGAAGAAGTTCATCTGCGGGGAGCCGATGAATCCGGCGACGAACAGGTTCGTCGGATAGTCGTACAGGTTCTGGGGGGTGTCAACCTGCTGGATGAAGCCGTCCTTCATAACCACGATGCGGGAGCCCATCGTCATGGCCTCGGTCTGGTCGTGGGTAACGTAGATGAAGGTGGTCTGCAGCTTCTGGTGCAGCTTGGTGATTTCGGTTCTCATCTGAACGCGCAGCTTGGCGTCCAGGTTGGACAGAGGTTCGTCCATCAGGAAGACCTTGGGCTCACGAACGATGGCACGGCCCAGAGCAACGCGCTGACGCTGACCGCCGGACAGAGCCTTCGGCTTACGGTTAAGGAGGTGTTCAATGTCGAGGATGCGGGCGGCTTCCTTGACGCGCTTGTCGATCTGAGCCTTGGGGGTCTTGCGCAGCTTCAGGCCGAACGCCATGTTATCATACACGGTCATGTGCGGATACAGCGCGTAGTTCTGGAAAACCATGGCGATATCGCGATCCTTGGGGGCAACATCATTGACAAGCTTGTCGCCGATATAAAGCTCACCGTCGGAAATTTCTTCCAGACCAGCGACCATGCGCAGCGTCGTGGACTTACCGCAGCCAGACGGACCAACCAGAACGATAAATTCCTTGTCCTCGATGTCCAGGCAGAAATCGCTTACGGCCGTGACGCCACCGGTATAAACCTTGTAGATATTTTTCAGAGATACGCTTGCCATGAATGTAACCTCCTTTATAATAAGGGCGCGAATGTTGCGGTCTTGCCCGCCTCATGCAAGAATTATATCAGAATTGAAAATAAAAAGCCACTGTCGAAAATAACAAAGATGTAAAAGAGTTTTTGTCGCAATAACATAGACCCCATATCCATCTTCATCCGCCCTCATGCGGCGAAATGTCAGCGCTTTCGCTGCCCATAGTACGCATTTGGGCCGTGTTTCCGGAAGAAATGCTTGTCCTGAAGCGCCGCGGGAAGCACCGGCGTCTGCGGATTTATGGCGTAAGTCGCCTGCGCGATTTTAGCGATTTCCTCCAAAACAACGGCGTTGTACACCGACTTCTCCGCGTTCTCGCCCCACGTGAACGGCCCGTGGCCGCACACCAGCACGCCCGGCGTGTGCATGGGATTCCGGCCGGAAAACGCTTCCTCAATCGCCGCGGCCGTTTCCGCTTCGTAGGCGCGCTCGGCTTCTTCCCTTGTCACATATCTTGTGACCGGTATGTCGCCCCGAAACGCGTCCGCGTGCGTGGTTCCAAGGCACGGGATGTTCTTCCCCGCCTGCGCCCACGCCGTGGCGAACGGCGAATGCGTGTGCGTGACGCCGCCGATCTCCGGAAACGCGCGGTACAGCGCCGCGTGCGTGGGCGTGTCGCTGGAAGGGTTCAGTTCACCGTCCACCCGGCTTCCGTCCGCGATGGACACGATCACGATGTCCTCCGCCCTCAGGCTTTCATACGGCACGCCGCTCGGCTTGATGGCGAACACGCCCGCCGCCCGGTCGGCCTCGGACACGTTGCCCCACGTATAGATCACCACGCCGCGCTTCCACAGCTCCATGTTGGCGCGGAAGGCTCTCTCTCTCAGTTCCTCAAACATCGGCTTTCCTCCCTTCGTCAGTTCAGCGCGTCGAGCGACAGGCTGAAGCTGGGCGCGAATTCGCGCATGAAGTCCTCCGCCTCCGGCATGTTCATCTCCCGGATGCTGATGCGGATATTCTCCCGCGCGGCGGTAAACTCCCCGTTTCCAAATCCGGCTTCCTCGACGCACTTTACATACGCGCTGATCCGGTCGGCCGCCTTGACCAGCTTCCATTCCTCGCTTTCCTCGTCCGGAAACAGCAGCCATCTGTATTCCTCCCGGATATCCTCGGGCAGATAGCCGAACAGCTTCTCGGCGGCGATGCGCTCGATTTCCTTGTACGCCGTTTTGATGCCCGGGTTAAAATACTTGATGGGCGTGGCCATATCGCCGGTAATCACCTCCGGCGCCTCGTGATACACCGCCAGCAGCGTCACGCGACCCGGATCCACATTGCCGCCGTAGCGCGTGTTTTTAATCAGCGCAAGCGCGTGGGCGATCATCGAAACCAGATGCGAATGCTCCTGATCGTTTTCCTGAATCGTGCTGCGCCGAAGCCCCCAGCGCTTGATCAGCTTCATGCGCGCCATGTACGCGTAAAAATGACTCTGCAAAGGACTCCCCTCCGCCTTCCATTGTAACGCGCGGAAGTCCTCCCCCGCGCGCGCTTCCTATTATACACGAAAACGCGGGCGCTTTCCAGCCGGAAAACACCCGCGCGCAAACTTTTATCTTTTCGCCGCCGGCGCTCAGCGCACCGAATTTTTGCGCATCAGCTGCACAAGGCGATCCATGCCGGGAACGAGGGAGATTGCAAGGCTGATCAGCAGCTCCGGCCAGATATAGCTGAAGTTGTACACCAGCGAGTAGACCAGCGCGCCTTCCTCGGCGGCATTGTTCGCAAAGAACACCACGCCGGAAATCACGGCCATGATGAACTTTCCAAGATAGCCCAGCACCACCGCGATGGGCAGCTTCCAGCGGTCGGGAATCGGCAGAAGCTTCGCCAGGCAGCACAGCGCCACCGCGCCGTACGCCATCGGATAGTCCACCAGCATCTGAACCGGATGAATGACGTAGGGGTCGAGCAGCAGGTTCAGAAGGCCGAAGGTGAAGCCGGCCAGCAGACCCTCCAGCGGGCCGAAGGCCATTGCGAACAGAATCAGGGGCAGCAGGCTCGCCAGCGTCGCGGAGCCGCCCATCGGCGCGCGGTACATCCGGATCATGCCCAGCAGGTACGCGAGCGCAATGCACAGCGCCGCCTTGGCGATCATGAACGCGTTCCACTTCACGCGCTTCGCGGAGAAATACAGGCCGACGAGCATCAGAACCACCAGTGCGGCCACAACAATCTTGCTGGTCGTCGAGAGCCTGGTCGCGTCGTCCTCCTCTTCCGCGGGCGCTTCCGCCGCGGTGGCTTCGGCTGCGGTCGCTTCGGTCCGCGCCGTCGCGGGCGTGGCTTCCGCCGCCGTCGCGGTCTCGGCGAACGCCGGAATCGCCGCCAGCAGCAGAACCAGTACGGTCAGCAGGGCAAATACCTTTTTCATCGTGTCTCTTCCTTTCCTTATACCGCATGAGATACCCGATTTTCGTATAAGGAAACCCGCATGTGCTTTCGCGGCATGCGGGAAACGGATGTGTTCATTCCGCCAAAGAACGAAATCTTCTTCGCGCGGATTTACTTGCGTTCGCTTCCCTACGGTGGGATTATCCACTTCAGGTTCGAAGGGACCGGACGCGTGCGCGTCCATCTCAGCCATCTGGCGCCCCCAGCGGTATATTTGATTCACGCATATTGTATGCATCCGTCCATTCCCTGTCAAGTAAAATCCTTGCGCACGCGCATTTATGAAAACTGACGGGTGACAACGGCGCGATTCTCTGATACAATATCGGTAATCACGGAATCGGAGGCTGTTATCCATGAACGGCACCTGCTATATCGTCGGCTCCGGAGACTTCACGCCCAAGGGGCTGAACAAACAGCCCGGCGACCTCGTTATCGCCGCGGACGGCGGATATCTCTACCTTTCAAGGCTCGGCCTTGCGCCCGATCTGCTCGCCGGAGATTTCGATTCGCTTGGATACGTGCCGGACGGCGTTCCCCTTCTGCGCTTTCCGCGCGAAAAGGACGATACCGACATGGGCATTTCCCTGCGTTATGGACGCGAACACGGCTGCCGGCGCTTTCGCATCTACGGCGGCAGCGGCTCGCGCCCCGACCATTTTCTCGCAAACCTGCAAATGCTCGCCGGCGCGGCGCGGGATGGGCTGGACGTCGCGCTCGTCTGCCCCGGCTTTGAGGTGCTCGCGCTCCACAACTCCGCCGTCACGCTCTCCCGCCCGACCGGAACGGTCTTCTCCGTCTTCTGCTCCGGCGGCACGGCGGCAGGCGTGTCCATCGAAAACGCGAAGTACTCCATCCACGACGCGGCGCTCGCCGACGGCTTCCCCCTCGGCGTGAGCAACGAATTTACCGGCGGCGACGCAGCCATCTCCGTGAAGGACGGCACGCTGTGGATATTCGTGTACGACGGCGTGAACAACCTGTAGTAAAACGCGCGCCGCGGCTCCCGAACATGGGACGCGCGGCGCGCGTTTTCATATTACTTCGTAAGAAGCTCCGCAATCTGCACGGCGTTCGTCGCCGCTCCCTTTCGAATCTGGTCGCCGCAGCACCAGAGCGACAGGCCGCGATCGCCGAAGATGAGGTCGCGCCGCACACGGCCGACGTACACCTGATCCTGATCGCTGGTATCCAGCGGCGTCGGATAGTCGCGCCCGTCCAGATTTTGGGCGAGCACGCAGCCCGGCGCAAGGCGAATGGCTTCCATCGCCTGCTCCACCGAAATCGCGTCGCGCGTGCGCAGCTGCACGCTGATCGAGTGCGAGCGGATGACCGGCACGCGCACGCACGTGCAGCACACGTTCATTCCGGCGTTGTGCAGAATCTTGCGTCCCTCGTTCTGCATCTTCATTTCCTCGGTCGTGTAGCCGTTTTCCAGCCGGTCGCCGATCATGGGAATCACATTCTTGTGAATCCGGCACGGGAAGATGTGGGTTTCCACGTCCGCGCCCTGCACATCCGCGGCGATCTGCGCTTCCAGCTCGTCGATGCCCTCCCGGCCCGCGCCGGAAACCGCCTGATACGTGCTCGCGACCATCGCTTCAATCGGCGACACGCGCTGAATGCCGTTCACCGCCACCATGGTGATGATCGTGGAGCAGTTCGGGTTCGCGATGACGCCGTGATGCCGCAGCGCGTCCTCCGGGTTGATCTCCGGAACGACCAGCGGCACGTCCTCGTCCATGCGGAACGCCGACGAGTTGTCGACGAACACCGCGCCCGCGTCCACAATCGCCGGACGGAATGCGCGCGCCGCGCCCGCGCCCACCGCGCCCAGCACGATGTCCATTCCCTTAAACGACTCGGCCGTCGCTTCCTCAATCGGCAGCGTTTCGCCCGCGAAATATACGCGCTTGCCCGCGCTGCGGGCGCTGGCCAGCGCCCTTACCTGCGAAACCGGAAACCGCCGTTCGGCTAAAATCTTCAGCATTTCCTGCCCGACCGCGCCGGTCGCGCCCAGCACCGCCACTTTGTATTCCTTCATGATTTTCCTCCTTCCCGCACGGTCGCGGCGCAGAACGCGCCCGGCAAAGCGGATATGATTTTTTGAATTTCCGCGGGCTCCATGGGAACCGTTTCACCCATGCGCCATTCGCCCGCCTCTGAAACGCCGGTCAGCAGCGTTCGGAGCGTCTCCGCCGCGTATCCCGGCACTCTGACATAGTATGGCTCCGCCGCTGCCCGAGTGAGCGCCGCGGGCTTCAGGCCTTCTTCCAGCATCGGCGGCAGGCCGGCGTTCAGCGACAGGACGTCGGCCAGCACGTTCGCCGCCGTGGGATACCGCCCCGCCCCCTGCCCCATCAGCCGGAAAAGCCCGCTCTGCTCGCCCTGATACCAGCACAGGTTGTCGTTTTTGAGCACGGCGCTCTCCGCGCCTGAGGAACGAAACAGCACCGGCCGCACGCAGGCCGTTACGCCCGCCTCTGTTTTCGCGGTCTCGCCGATCAGTCGGCACACGAGGTTCCTTCTTTTGAACGCCTGAACGTCCTCCGTTCGGATATTCCCGATGCCCATAACCGGCATTTCGTCCTCCGACGGAAGCGCGCCGAACGCGACGGCGGCAATCAGCGTCACCTTGCGCGCCGTGTCCCAGCCGTCAATATCGCCGGAGGGATCGCGCTCGGCGTATCCCAGCGCCTGCGCGTCCGCCAGCGCGGAAGCGAAATCCACGCCCTCGCGCTGCATGCGGTCGAGGATATAGTTGGTAGTTCCGTTCAGGATTCCGCCCGCGCGGACAATCCGGTCGCTTTCCCGCGCCCGCACGAGGGACGGCAGAAACGGAATCCCGCCGCCGCACGCCGCCGAAAACACAAGGCGCACCCCGGCGTTTTGCGCTTCCCGCGCGAGCTCGATTCCGCATCGGCTGATTAAAAGCTTGTTCGCGGTCACAAAATGCTTGCCCGCGCGGATGCACCGAAGCGCGTATTCCCGCGCCGGCTCCACGCCGCCCATCATCTCGGCCACGGCCTCGATGCGCGGATCGTCCGCGATGTCGGCGATGTCCGTCGTGGCGTTCTCCGTTCGCCTGACCCTCTCCAGCACGCGCACCACTTCGATTCCCTTTTTCGCCGCCAGCTCATACACGCCGCCGCCGACCGTGCCCATGCCCAGAAGCGCAATCCTCATACAAACCTCCGCAACAGCAATTTAATATGTCCGTGATATAAAAACACTTGTATCAGAATGAGGAACATTGTATCATATCATTCAGAAAAAAGCAAGCAGAAAATTTGGAGATGATGAGCTATGGAACTGACCAGCACGCGCGACGACCGGCTGCGCTGCGGCGGCTATGAGGCAATCTTTCGCGGCATCGCGCCGGACGGCGGCCTGTATGTGCCCGCGGCGCTGCCCGCGCTTTCGCCGGACGAGACGAGCGATCTTCCCTATGCCGCGCTGACGGCCCGCATTCTGGCGCTTTTCCTTCCGGGCGTTTCGCAGGCGCATCTTCAGGCCGCGTGCGGCGCCGCGTATCCCGCGCGCTTTGACACGCCCGCCGTCTGTCCGCTCGTGAAGGCGGGAGACCGATATGTATTGGAGCTGTTTCACGGCGAAACCGCGGCCTTCAAGGACATGGCGCTCTCGGTCATGCCGTCCCTGCTCGCCTTTTCGCGCGCGGCGCTCGGCGTTCGGGACACGGCGCTGATTCTGACGGCCACATCCGGCGACACGGGCTCGGCCGCGATGAACGGCTTCCGCGACCTGCCCGGCGCGGCGGCGCTGGTTCTGTACCCCCGGGACGGCGTGAGCGAAATCCAGCGGCGGCAGATGACTGCCATGCCCGGCGCCAACGTCGCCGCCTGCGCCGTAGACGGCAACTTCGACGACTGCCAGCGCGCCGTGAAGCAGGCGTTTCTCGGGCTCACGCCGCCTGCGGGCATTCGCTTTTCCAGCGCGAATTCCATCAACATCGCCCGGCTTGCGCCCCAGATCGCGTACTATTACGCGGCGTACCATGCCCTCGTGCGCGAGCACGGCCTTGCAAACGGCACGCCCGTCACGTTCGTCGTGCCCACGGGCAACTTCGGCGACATTCTCGCCGGTCTGTACGCGAAGGAAATGGGGCTGCCCGTCGCGCATCTCGTGTGCGCTTCCAACGCCAACCGCGTACTCACGGACTTCCTCGTCACCGGCGTATACGACGCGCGGCGGACGCTTTCGCGCACGCTGTCCCCTTCGATGGACATTCTCGTTTCCAGCAATCTGGAGCGGCTTTTGTTTCACGCCGAGGCAGGAAATTCCCGCCCTGTGCGCGAATATATGCGTAGACTTGCGCAGGACGGCGCGTATCGCGTGTCGGAAGCCGCGCTTTCGCGGATTCAGCGCGTGTTCCGCGCCTACGCCTACACGGACGACGACACGCTGGCCGTCATGGGGTGCGCGTTCCGAGAAACAGGCTACCTGCCCGACCCGCACACGGCCATTGCGTTCGCGGCGGCGGAAGCTTATCAGAAGGAAAACCCCGGCGTTCCGTGCGTCTGTCTGGCGACGGCCTCTCCGTTCAAGTTCCCGCAAAGCGGCCTGCGCGCGCTGAGCCTGCCGGAAAGCGGCAGCGCGTTCGACATGCAGGACGCGCTTTCGGCGGCCATTCATGTGCCCGTGCCCCGCGCGCTCGCGTCCCTGCGCGACCGCGCGCCCATGCACACGGATGAAACCACCGTGCGCGGCATTCCCGAATACATTCTCAAAAAGGCGGTGACATTATGCAAAGCATAAAGGTAATCGTTCCGGCGACCAGCGCCAACCTCGGGCCCGGCTTCGACTCGCTGGGTCTGGCGCTCAACCTGTACGCGACGTTCGAGTTCACCCTGATGGACGAAGGCCTTGAAATCGAGGGCTGCCCGGACGAATATAAAAACGAAAACAACCTTGCCGTCACCGCGTTCCGCGGCATCTACTGGCGGCAGGGACAGCGCGCGCCGGGTCTGCGCCTGAAGATTCATTCCGATATTCCCAGCACGCGCGGCATGGGCTCCTCCTCGGCGTTCCTCACCGGCGGCGCTCTGGCGGCGAACGCGTTTCTGGGCAACCCGTTCTCCCGGCAGGAGATTTTGCAGATTCTCAGCGCCTTCGAGGGACACCCGGACAACGTGACCCCGGCGCTGTACGGCGGCTTCACCGCCACGGCCATGCACGGGGGCGCGCCCTGCATGGCGCAGTTCCCGGTGAACGAGCGCGTGCACCTGTGCGCGCTGATTCCCTCCTTTGAACTGTCCACCTCCGCGTCGCGCATGGCGCTGCCCGCGACCGTCAGCCACAAGGACGCGGCGTACAACCTGTCCCGCGTCGCGCTGCTGATCAAGGCGTTCGAAACCGCCGACCCGCAGCTGTTCTCCGTGGCGATGAGCGACCGGCTGCACCAGCCCTACCGCGAGCATATGATCGACGACTACAAGACCGTGCGCCTGAACGCGCTGGCCGCGGGCGCGGCGGGCATCTACCTGTCCGGCGCGGGCCCGACGCTGATGTGCGTGTACCTGGACGAGGAGGTTCCCGCGCGCATCGAAAAGCTGATCGCGGGGCTGCGCAACGACTGGCGCGTGCTGCCGCTGGAGGTTGACCGCGAGGGCGCGCGAACGGAGGTGCCGGAATGAGCCTGAACTCGTTTCTGATCGTGGACAAGCGCATCCTGCCCGACTACTATCAGAAGGTCGTCGAGACGCGCCGCCTGCTTTCCTCCGGTCAGGTGAAGGAGGTCAGCGCCGCCGTGCGCATGACGGGCATTTCGCGCAGCACCTACTATAAATATAAGGACTTCATCTTCGAGCCGGGCGAAACCGCCTCCGGCCGCAACGCCGTATTCCTGATGCTGCTCAACCATGAGCCCGGCGTGCTGTCCAACCTGCTTTCGCTGTTTTCGTCGTCGGGCGCGAACATTTTAACCATTTCGCAGTCCCCGCCGATTCACGAAAAGGCGTCGGTCACGATCACCGCCGACGTCGACCATCTGGCCTGCGACGTCAGCGAGCTGATGACCCGCGCCATTTCCATCTCGGGCGTGGAGCAGACGCGGCTGATCGCCATGGAGTAAATCTGCATATTCACCTCCCTTCGCGGACAGACTACCGCGGAGGGAGGTGCGTTTATGGCCGGTATCAATGGAAGCCCGGAGGAAATTCTGCGCCGTTCGCCGTGCGCGTCGCTGGAGGAGAACCTCGACTGCCTGCGCGCGGTATTCCGCATGCCCCAGAACAAGGATATCGTGCTGCACCGATTCCCGGTATGCGGCTTCGGCGCGTGCGCGGCGTTCATCGACGGCATCAGCTCGTCCGACGAAATCGCCGCCTCCGTCATTCGCCCGTGCGTGACCGAAAAAGAGCCCGACGAAAACCTGAAAAGCGAGGATCGCCTGCGCCACATCGGCGAAAGCATCCTGTACGCCTGTCAGGTCAGCGAAGCGGACACCTTTGCCGACGTGGCGCGCGACATGCTGAACGGCCTGTGCGCGCTGTTTGCCGACGGCTGCGCGGGCGCGCTTCTGATCGACACGCGCGCCCTGCCCCACCGCGCCGTGAGCCACACCAACAACGAATCCGTCGTGCTCGGCTCGCAGGAGGGATTTGTCGAGAGCCTTCGCACGAATATCTCCCTCGTGCGCAAGCATCTGCATTCGCCCGCGCTGGTCACCGAAATGATTCCCGTCGGCTCGAAAAACCGGCTGAACGCCGCGCTTCTGTATGTGGACGGCGTGACCGACCCCAAAATCGTGGCAGAAGCGCGCCGCCGCCTGCGCTCGGTTTCGCTGGCGAACGTGTCCGGCACGGGGCAGATTCAGCAGCTGATCGAGGATTATCCGTTTTCGCTGTTTCCGCAGCTTTTGCAGACGGAACGCCCCGACCGCACCGCCGCGGGACTCGCCGAGGGACAGTTCGCCATCCTGGCCGACAACTCCCCCTACGCCCTGCTCGCGCCGTCGACGCTGTTTCATTTCATTCACGCCTCGGACGACACCTTTATGCGCTGGCAGTACGGCACGTTCATTCGCGTCATCCGCTCGCTGGGCATTCTGCTGTCGCTGTTTCTGCCCGGGCTGTATATCGCGCTCACGCAATTTCACACGCATCTTCTTCCGATGAACCTGCTCACGTCCATCGCGGAAGCGCGCTCAAACGTGCCCTTCCCGGTCATCGGAGAGATTCTCGTGATGGAGTTTTCGTTCTTCCTGATCAACGAAGCCGGCACGCGCATTCCCTCCCAGATCGGCTCGGCGCTGAGCATCGTGGGCGCGCTGATTCTCGGACAGGCGGCGGTCAGCGCGTCGATCATCAGTCCGATGCTGATCATCATCGTCGCGCTGACGGGCCTGGGCAACTTCGTCGTTCCCAGCTACAATTTCTCGCTGGCAATGGAGCTGTACCGGCTTCTTCTGCTGCTGATGGGCGCGCTGTTCGGGCTGTACGGCATCGTGATGGGCGCGATTCTGCTCATTTCGTCCGTGTGCCATCTGCGCTCCTTCGGCGCGCCGTATGTCGCCCCGTTCGCGCCGTGGCGGCCGCATAACCCCGACCTGATTCTGCGCCTGCCGCTGTGGCTTCAGCGCCTGCCCATGTTCTACGCGGCGCGCTCCGCCGGAAAGGAGCGCCGCTCATGACGCTGTTTGCCCGGAACGAACGGAACCGCTCGATCTCCCACCGGCAGCTGATGCAGATGCTGTATGTCAGCGCCGGAAGCCGCATCTTCTTCCTGCTGGTCATCGACATGCCGGAGCTGAACGCCTGCGTGTGGATGGCGCCGCTAATAGGGCTTGTGTTCGCGTCGCCAACGCTTTTGTGTACCTATGCGCTTCTGCGCGAAGGCCGCATGCGCCTGTCGCCGTTTCTGCGCGAGACGGTGGGCGCGCCCGTGTGGCGCGCGGCGCTGATCGTCTTTTCGCTGGCAATGACCTATGACGCGTCGTCCCTGTTTGAGGCGCTGCTCAGCTCCGCCGCCTACGCCACGCTGTACATGACGCCGGGCTGGATTCTGGCCATTCCCACCTTCCTCGTGCCCGTGATCGTCGCGTCCCGCGGCGGCAATTCCGCAGGCGGGCTGGGCGCGGTGTTCCTGCGCGCGGTGCCGCTTCTGTATCTGCTGGTGATTGTTTTCCAGTTTCGCTCCATCAACCTCGCGTGGCTCACGCCGCTGTTCGGCAGCGGCGCGCACGCGCTCTTGCATTCCGCGCGGCTGTGCGCCACCTACTATTGCATGATTCCCATCGGCCTATTGCTGGACGACGGCGAAAACACCACCGGCCGCGGCCGCGCGTATCCCGCAAGGCCGTGCAGCTTTTTATGGCTGTGCCTGATCAGCGCCGCGACGGTCTCCGCGCTCTGTGCCATTCACAGCGCCATATACCCCACTGTTACGGGCATGATGGATACGCGCTCGATCCGGCTGGATCTGGTGCTTTCCAACGGAAAGAGCAATCAGGCCATTCAGCTGCCGATGCTGATCATCTGGTACGGCACGCTCTCCGTGGCGCTGGTGTTCACGCTGTTCTGCGCGGGTCGCCTGACGGCGGACGCACTGAAGCTTCCATTCACGCCGGTTGTCGTCGCCTACGGCGTAATCGCCATTGTGCAGATGGTGCTCGGCTTCGCCAAACGGGAGCACGCGCTGTTTTTCACGGAATGGGGGCTGTACCCATTCACGGCGTTCTTCCTCATCACCCTGCTGATCGCGCTCTGGAAGAAGAAACGGAGGCCCGCATGAAAACGAAGCTCTGCGCCCTTCTGACGCTGCTCGCGCTGCTGCTCGGCGGCTGCACGCCCTCGCGGCAGATTGAAAACCAGGCGCACGCCATCTCGATGGGGCTCGACCTGACGGACGGCAAAATCTGCATGTCCGTGCAGGTGCCGACGATCGGCGCGGGCAGCGGCGAGGGCAGCGGCAGCGCGTCCGCGACCGAATATTCCATCTATTCCGCGACCGCGAAGGATTTCCCGCTCGCCTACGACCTTCTGCTCGCGACGGTGCCCCAGCGGCTGAACCTGACGCAGCTGAAAAGCATCATCTTCTCCGAAGCGCTGGCGCGCAGCGAACGGTTCTTTCCGATTCTGCGCAGCACCATGCACATCTTCTCGCTGTCCGGCAGCGCCATTGTGCTCGTTTCGCGCACACCGGCGCGGGAAATTCTGGAGAATCAGGAGGCCTACATCGGCACGCACCTGTCCATCAGCATGCCCGCCATGCTGGAATACTATCGCGTGAACGGGTACATTCCCCAAACCAGTCTGTCGCTTTTGTACGCCGGGCTTAAGAGCGTGTATTCCACGGGCAAGGCGGCTCTGTGCGGGCTTGAGGGCTCCGAACCGCCGCAGGATGGCAGCTACCTGCCCGGCGCGCTCGACCGGGAGGGCGACAACCGGGATGAATTCATGGGCTGCGCGCTGTTCAACCGCAATCGAATGGTAGGCATTCTGGACGGCCACGAAACGCAGATGATGCAGCTGCTTTCGGGCGAAAGCACGGAAATCGGCTTCACCCTGCCGGACAGCTCCGTGCGCCTGTCCCAGCGCCGTTCGCCGCAGATCGAGTTTTCGTCGGAGGACGGCCGCATGCGCATCGACGTAACGCTTCGCCTGCGCGTGATTCCATTGATGGAAACGCCCGATCTGGACGAGCTGAAGGCCACGCTCGAAACTGCCATGCAGGCGGTGCTGAAGAAGTGCGCCGAATGGGAGGTGGAGCCGTTCGGCTTTGCCGACGCCGCCGTGGTCTCCCACCTTACGTTCGATTCGTGGGACGGCGAGCGCTGGCCGGAAGTGTTCGGGCAGGCCGAAACGCGCGCGCACGTGGTGCTGTCCGATTGAAGTTTGCACCGTCAAATTCGATAAATAGAAAAGCCACAAAAAGTCACGGTTCCGTGCTTGACAAAGGGCGCGGAACCGCGTATTTTTATAAAGAATACCTACGAATGAACATCGGGTGATAAATTTGTATACCCTGCTTGCCAATCCGATCTCGGGAAACGGTCGTTCCCTGCGCGCGCTGCCGGAAATCGAGCGCGTGATGAAGGACTTTTCCCTTGACTATCATGTAGAATATACCAGGGAGCCCGGCGACGCTACCTCCATCGCCGAAAAGGCCGTTCAGAACAAGGAGGACGGCATCGTCGTCGTCGGCGGAGACGGCACCGTTTTTGAAACGCTGGGCGGCATGGCCGGAAGCCAGACGCAGCTCATCTACGCCCCGACCGGAACCGGAAACGATTTTGTGAAGGCGCTCCGTCTGCCGCTGGACGCCGCCAAGGCCGTTCGCCAGCAGCTCGCCGCCAGGGTGCGCGCGCTCGACTACGCGCTGGTGAACAAAACGCCGTTTATGAACGTATGCGGCACCGGCTTCGACGTGGACGTGCTGCGCAAGCTCACCGCCTACAAGGATCGCTTTCAGGGCATCAAGGCGTATCTGCTGGCGCTGAAGGACGCGCTCGGCTCCTATCGCCCCATCGACTGCGAAATCTCCGTGGACGGAAAGCCCTTTGAAAAGAAGCGCCTGTGCATCCTGTCCATCGGCAACGGCCAGTTCATCGGCGGCGGTATGAAGGCCGTGCCGGACGGCGTGCCCAACGACGGCCTTCTGGACGTCGTGGAGGTGCGCGCCATTCGCAAATGGCAGATTCCATTTCTGCTTCCGCTGTTCATTCTGGGAAAGCACACGCATCTGTCCATCGCCAAGACCTGCCGCTGCCGCCATATCGAAATTCATTCCGACGGCATGACCTTCCAGCTGGACGGCGAGCTGCGCCGCATGGACTCAGCCGACGTCCGTATCATCCCCGGCGGGCTGCTGGCGCGATACTGAAAACTCCGGCGTGTTCACATAGTCGATCATGCCCCACACGAGCGCCAGCGCCAGCTTTTCCTGATACGCCGCGTCGTTCAGAAGCGCGTCTTCCTCGGCGTTGCTCAGATAACCCAGCTCCACCAGCACACACGGCACCTCGGACCAGTTCAGGCCCGTATAGGTGTCGCGTTTGTATACGCTCTGCGTCTGCGCCCCGGCGTATTCGCCCACGGCGGCCAGCAGGCAGCGCGCCAGCTGCGCACTCTCCTCGGCCATCGCGCCGGTCTTGCGCACGTACATGCCCGCGCCCTTCACGGAGCGGTCTATAGAACCGTTGCAATGAATGCGCAGAACCATGTCCGCGCCCCATTCGTTCATCATCACGGCGCGCTCGATGTTGGAAATATCCACGTCGTTTTCCTCGCGCGTCATCTTTACCTCCGCGCCCATCGCCGTCAGAATGTCGCGCAGAATCAGAGAAACCTGCAAATCCACCACGTACTCCGGCGTGCGCGTGTTCACGCCCGCCGTGCCGCTGGCGACCTTTGCCTTCGTCTCCGAAGAATCGGGCGCAATCGCCTCGCGCTCGGTGTTTGCGTGCGTCTGATGACCGGGATCAATGCCGATCTTCAGCCCCGCCAGCGGCTGCCCGAGCTGTTCCTGCCCGTCCTCGGAAAACCGCACCGCCCCGCGCACCGGCTCGGCTGCCGCCGAAAACGCCATGCCCAGCGCCAGAATCACGCAAAGAAAACCCGTCAAAAAACGCCGCATTGTCGTCAACTCCTTTGTATTTCAGGGTTTAGACGCAGCGCGGCGGAATCTGGTTCAATTTGTATGGAATTTTTCGGCAGCTTATCCGACGTTCTCAGTCTTCGTGATGGCTTCCCAGCGCTCCTTCCGATTCTGGTCGGAAATCGCGCGAAGCACCTCCGAAAGGCGCGCTTCGTCGAACAGCGTGATGGAGCCGTACGGCGCGTTGAGCAGCGTCTCAATGGCGTAGCGGTAGACCTTCAGATCCTTCACAATCTGATCCATGCATTCCGGGTCGTCGTCGGCGCGCGCCAGCGTGAAGGAGATCCTGTCGGTCATGTTGTGCCCCAGCAAAAGCAGAAGCGAGCCGATGGATTCCGGATACTTCACGAAGAACAGGTTCTCCTTCAGACCCTCCTGAATCACCTCGTCCACCAGCGACTGCATCAGGCGCATGGAGGTGAGCTTCATCTGCTCGCGAAGCATGACCGCGCCGTCGTGATACGCCACGCGCAGCATCAGGGCGATAAAGTCCATGCTGTCCTGATGAAAAATGCTGCTCATGCCAAAAATCAGGTTGAGCTTTTCCACCGCGTTCAGGCCGGGATCGCGCACCGCGCGCTCGCTGGCTTCAAACGCGCTCTCCGTGCGCTTTTCGCAAATGGCCTCCAGAAGGGACAGCTTGCTCTCGAAGTGGTGGTAGAATCCGCCCTTCGACAGCTTCAGCTCGTCCAATACGTCCTGCACGGACGTATTTTCGTAGCCCTTCAGGTAGAACAGTCGCTCCGCGGTTTCGATGATCGCCGCTCTGCGCGCGTCTCCCTTTTTCATGAAATGCTCACGCCCCGATTTCGTAGTATGCTTCCGTACCGAAGTCTGTTTTTATTATACGAAACCGAACGCGGTCTGTCAATAGGTTTATTTCATTTTATTGAAAAATATTACAAATATATTTCTTTTATTCGTCATCCTCATCTTCAAACAGCAGCTCGTCGGTGTACACGTCGTTGAAATCCGGCGTCGCCGCCAGCTCCACGCAGCGCGTCGCCTGCCGAAGCGCTTCCGCGCGCCGCCGCGCCTGTTCGCTGACCAGCAGCCGCACGCTGCCGCTTCCGGCGGCGTTGCCCACGGGAACGATTTTCGCCCGAAGCTCTGCGGGAAGAAGCCCGATGCGGCAGGCGCTGTCCAGACCGATGAAGTTTCCGAAGCCGCCCGCCAGATATACCTTTTCAATGTCCGCAAGCGCCGCGCCCGCCTGCTCCGCAAGAATGCGGATGCCGGAGGCGATCGCCGCCTTCGCTAGCTGCACCTCGCGAATGTCGCTCCGCGCCAGATACACGCGCTCGGACAGGCGCACGTCCCCGGCCATGCGGCCCATGGGCGTAATGTCGCCCCTGTCCAGCAGCGCGGCCGTCAGGTCGATCAGTCCGCTTCCACAGATGCCCGTCGCCTCCCCGCCGCCGATGGTCGTATAGACGATTTCGCCGTTTTCGACGCGCGCGTGATCAATCGCGCCCGCGACCGCGCCGGTTCCGCAGGCGATATGCGCGCCCTCGAACGCCGGTCCCGCCGCGCAGGAGCACGCGAAACAGCGCCCGTCCTTCTTCAGCATGATTTCGCCGTTGGTGCCGATATCGATCAGCATGGCGTTTTCGTCGCGCTCGTCCAGCCCGCAGGCCAGCGCCGCAGCCAGCGTATCCGCGCCCACATAGCCGGAAATGCAGCCGCCGAGAATTGTCCGAACGCCGCCCAGCTCTTTCTCATGCAGCGCGGTATAGGCCGGCGTAAATGGCGCGAACGCCAGCGGGCGCGCCGGATAGCCGCCCAGCAGATGCATCATGACCGTGTTGCCCACCAGCGCCCGGCAGCGAATTTCCTCCCCCGCGCGCCCTGCCCTTTCGAGCATGCTCCGCGTCATCTCATCGATTGCCGCCAGAATTTCGCGCTGCAGAAGCGCCGCGTTTTCCTCGCTTTCAATCGCGAAGGACAGGCGCGAAATTACATCCGCGCCGTGTGGGCGCTGCGGATTCAGCCGCGCGTCGGACGCAAGCACGCGCCCGGTGCTTCGCTCCACGAGATACGCCGCCAGCGTCGTCGTGCCCACGTCCACGCTGACGCCCAGCCCCGTTTCGCCGTCGGTCTCTTCCCCCGCGGAAACGCCCGTTTTCAGAATTTCCGCCTTCGATTCCGAAACGCGCACGCGCGCGTCTCCGGTGAGCCGCGTCCGGCAGGCAAGCACGGTCTGTCCGTCCAGCCGCGCGCTGTCCTCGCACGCGAGTTCGCCCGTCGCCCGCACCGCGCACTTGCGGCAGCGGCCGAGACCTCCGCACGGCGCGCTCACGGCGATGCCCGCGCGCGCCAGCGCTTCTAAAATGGTTTCGCCCGTCTGCGCGGGGATAACCGTCTCGCGTCCATCCATGAGCACCGTCACGTTGACCTTCATCTGCGCTTTCCTCCCGTGCCCGGCTTTCCGCGCCCGCGATTGTCCGAGCGTTCATTCCCGCGACGATCATCCCTGCCGCGATTGTTCCCGCGCTCGTTTCCGCGACGCTCGTCACGCCCGCGGTTCTCCGCGCGGTCATTTCCGCGGCGGTCGTCCCGCCCGCGGTTCTCCGCGCGGTCATTTCCGCGGCGGTCGTCCCGCCCGCGGTTGTCCGCATAGTTATTCCCGCGGCGGTCATCCCGTCCGCGGTTCTCCGCATAGCCATTTCCGCGACGATCGTCACGTCCGCGCACGCCGCCGTTTCGGCTATCGCCATGCTTTTCCTCCCGGCTGCCGCCGCTGAAGGAGGGAATCAGGCAGTCCGGCCCGCGGCCGATCAGGTCGGTACGCCCGGCGCGCCGAAGCGCTTCGACCACGAGCGCGCGGTTCTGCGGCCGGTCGTATTGCATCAGCGCCCGCTGCATTTCCTTGTCGTGCGGCGATTTCGCCACATACACCGGCGACATGTCGCGCGGGTCGAGCTCGGTATAGAACATCGTCGTGGACAGCGTGCCCGGGGTCGGATAGAAATCCTGCACCTGCTCGGGGTGCAGGTGGGTGCGCTTCATGTATTCCGCCAGCTCCACCGCGTCCTTCAGCGTGCAGCCGGGGTGGCTGCTCATGAAATACGGCACGAGGTACTGATCCTTGCCATATTTCTTATTTGCCGCGTCAAAGCGCCTGCGGAACTCATCGAACACCGAAACGTCGGGCTTGCCCATATACTTCAGCGCGTTTTTCGCCGCATGCTCCGGCGCGACCTTCAGCTGGCCGCTGATGTGATATTGCACCAGCTCGCTCATCAGAAGGTTCTTCTTATCCAAAAGCATATAGTCGAACCGGATGCCGGAGCGCACGAACACCTTCTTCACGCCCGGCAGCGCCCGCAGCGCCTTCAGGATGTCCACATACTCCGAATGGTCGGCGTTCACATTTTTACAGGGTGTGGGAAACAGGCACTGTCTCTGCGGACACGTGCCCGATTTCAGCTGCTTGTCGCAGGCCGGGTGACGGAAGTTCGCCGTCGGGCCGCCCACGTCGTGAATATAGCCCTTGAAGCCCGGCCGGGCAATCAGCTTTTTCGCCTCCGCGACGATGGAAGCCTTGCTCCGGGAGGTGACGATGCGCCCCTGATGGAACGTGAGCGCGCAGAAATTGCACGCGCCGAAGCATCCGCGCTCGGAGGCGATGGAGAATTCCACCTCTTGAAAGCCCGGAATGCCGCCCGCCTCGTCGTACATCGGATGCCACGTCCGCGCGTACGGCAGCGCGTACACCTTGTCCAGCTCCTCCGTGACCAGCGGCATGGCGGGCTTGTTCTGCAGAAGGTAGCGCGCGCCGTGCTTCTGTGCAATCCGCTTTCCGCGCACGGGGTCCTGCTCGTTGTATTGCACGAGGAACGCCCGCGCGTAGGCCTTTTTGTCGCGCATGACCTCCTCGGCGGATTCGATGACGACCGCGTCCTCCGGCGCGTCCTTCGTCATGACGCAGGTGCCGGGGATGTCGCATTCCGAGAAATGCCGTCCTTCCTTCATCCACTCCGCCACGCGCAGAATCGTCTTTTCGCCCATGCCGAACATCAGAACGTCCGCGCCGCTGTCCACCAGAATGGAATTGCGCACGCGGTCGTCCCAGTAATCGTAGTGCGCGAAACGCCGAAGCGACGCTTCCACGCCGCCGATGCCGATGGGAATGCTGCCGTAGGCCTCGCGGATGCGGTTGCAATACACCACGGTGCAGCGGTCGGGCCGCATGCCCGCCTTGCCGCCGGGCGAATACACGTCGGTATTGCGGTGCTTCTTCGCGGCGGTATAGTGGTTGACCATCGAATCGACCACGCCCGCCGTCACCAGAAAGCCGAGCTTCGGCTCGCCGAAGCGCATGAAGGCGCTCTTGTCGTGCCAGTCCGGCTGCGGCAGCATGCACACGCGGTAGCCCGCGTCCTCAAGCACGCGGGAAATAATCGCCAGCCCGAACGACGGGTGATCGACATACGCGTCGCCCGTCACATACACAAAATCCGGCCTGTCCCAGCCCCGCATGCGCATTTCCTCTGCGGTTACCGGCAGAAACCGCCTGTCGTCCCGCGTTTTCACGGATGTTTCCTCCCTCAGGCTTCTTCCTTTGCCTTGTCCAGCGGCGCGACGGCGTCCACCACGCGCTGCATGACCTCCACCGCGCCCTTGAGCAGCTGCTCCTGCTTCTTGCCGGGCTCGGCGTAGGTGATCGTGGGCGGATTGCTGGGCGTGAAGCGCAGGCAGCTCTTATACGGCTCCAGCGCCTTCAGCAGCGTCACAATGTCCAGATCGGCCAGCATGGAGAAGCGCATCACCAGCGCGTCGCCGCGGCCGCTGACCATATCGATGCCCAGCCGTCCGCACAGGGACTTGAGCTGCGCGATGTCGATCAGGTTGATCACCGGGCGCGTCGGGTCGCCGAAGCGGTCGATCAGCTCTTCAATCAGATCGTCGCGCGCCTCCGGCCCGTCGATTCCGGCGATTTTCTTATACATTTCCATGCGCATCACATCGCTGGAGACGTATTCGGCGGGCAGATACGCGTCCGCCTTGACCTCCACGCGCGTCTGAATGTCGCCCTGCCCGACGTCGCCGCGCATCTCGTGCACGGTTTCCTCAATCATCTTCACATACAGATCGTAGCCGACCGCCGCCATATGCCCGCTCTGCTCCGCGCCGAGAAGGTTGCCCGTTCCGCGAATCTCCAAATCGCGCATCGCCACGCGGAAGCCGGAGCCGAACTCCGTAAACTCGCGAATGGCGTTCAGGCGCTTCTCCGCGTCCTGCGTGAGGATTTTGCTGGGATTCACGGTCAGGTAGGCGTACGCCAGACGGTTGCTGCGGCCCACGCGCCCGCGCAGCTGATACAGCTGGGACAGGCCGAAATGGTCGCTGTCGCATACGATCAGCGTGTTGGCGCGCGGCACGTCCAGACCGGCTTCGATGATCGTCGTGCACAGCAGAACGTCAAACTTGCCCTCGTAGAAGTCAAGCATCACGTCCTCCAGCTGATGCTCGCGCATCTGGCCGTGACCGACGGCGATGCGCGCCTCGGGCACCAGCTTTTTAAGCCTCTGATACATCATGTCGATCGTCTGCATGGAGGGATGCTTCGGTATCTCTACAGCAGATATCTCGACCGGCCAGTGCTTCGTCACGGAAATGGACAAGCCGCGCCGCCTTGTGGATGAGATCACGAAGTTTATGCCGGCGGAAATCATCTGCAATCAGTCGTTCCTGCTCTGCGGGATTGATGTGGAGGATCTCCGGACCCGCCTTCATATCTGCGTGAATGCATTGGAAGACTGGTATTTCGACGATGACATCTGCCGCCGTACACTGCAGGAACAGTTCCATGCTGCTACGATGGAAGGCCTTGGCATCGCCGATTACAACTGCGGAACAATTGCAGCCGGTGCGCTGTTCCAATATCTGCATGAGACACAGAAATCGGATCTGTCTCACATGAATTCGATTACACCGTATGTGACAGACAAATATATGCTGATCGACAGCTCCAGCCGCCGGAATCTGGAACTGGTGGAAACGCTGCGTGAGAAGCAGAAACGCGGCTCCCTGCTCTGGGTTCTCGACAAAACCCGCACGGCGATGGGCGCGCGTCTTCTGCGAAGCTACGTGGAGCAGCCATTGATCGACGAGGATGAAATCAATGCAAGACTCGATGCTGTAGAGGCTCTAACGGGGCAGGCGATGCTACGCGAGGAAATCCGTGAATACCTCCGTCCGGTTTATGACCTTGAGCGTCTCGTCGGAAGAATCAGCTACCAGTCCGCGAATCCGCGTGACCTGATCGCCTTTAAATCGTCGCTGCAGATGCTGCCTTACATCAAGCAGCTCTTAAACTCGTTTGACGGCGGCGCTTTGGCGCAGATTCAGGAGGATCTCGACCCGCTGGAAGACCTCTATCAGCTTGTCGATGCGGCAATCGTGGATGATCCACCGTATCTGATGCGCGACGGCGGTATGATCAAGGACGGCTACAACGAGATGGTCGATAATTACCGTCACGCCAAGACCGAGGGCAAACAGTGGCTGAGTGAGCTTGAGGCAAGTGAGCGCGAGAAAACCGGCATCAAAAATATGAAGGTCAAATACAACAAGGTATTCGGCTATTATCTGGAGGTCATGAACTCGTTTAAAGATCTTGTCCCGGATTACTATACGAGAAAACAGACATTGACGAATGCGGAGCGCTACATTACCCCGCGTCTGAAGGAACTCGAGGATACGATTCTCGGTGCGGAGGATAAACTGTATGCGCTGGAATACGATCTTTTCTGTACGGTGCGCGATACGGTTGCCGGTGAGGCGGAGCGGATTCAGCGCACGGCGCAGGCTCTGGCACGGCTCGATGTGTATGCATCACTTTCCTACGTTGCCGAGCACAACCACTATGTGCGTCCGAAGCTGAACAGCCGAGGAAAGATTGATATCAAGGATGGCCGTCACCCAGTGGTCGAGAAGATGATTCCAAACGATATGTTTATCGCAAACGATACCCTGCTTGACAACGGTGACCACCGCGTTTCCGTCATCACCGGACCGAACATGGCCGGTAAATCGACGTATATGCGCCAGACGGCCCTCATTGTGCTGATGGCACAGATCGGTTCGTTTGTTCCGGCTTCGAAGGCAAACATCGGTATTGTGGACCGGATCTTTACCCGTGTCGGCGCATCCGATGACCTGGCAAGCGGCCAGAGTACGTTTATGGTTGAGATGACGGAGGTGGCGAATATTCTTCGGAATGCAACCTCGAACAGTCTGCTGATTCTCGATGAGATCGGAAGAGGAACGAGTACGTTCGACGGTCTTTCGATCGCCTGGGCGGTGATTGAGCATGTGGCGAATCCGAAGCTGCTCGGCGCAAAGACACTGTTCGCTACGCATTACCATGAGCTGACTGAGCTTGAAGGAAAGCTTCCGGGCGTGCACAACTACTGTATTGCCGTTAAGGAAAAGGGCGACGATATCGTATTCCTGCGTAAAATTGTACAGGGCGGCGCAGATAAGAGCTACGGTATCCAGGTAGCGCGTCTTGCGGGAGTGCCGGAGTCAGTGCTCTCCCGGGCGCAGGAGCTGGTGGAGCAGCTGAGCGATGCCGATATCACTGCTGCGGTCAAGGATCTGACCATGCAGAAAAAACCGAAGGCAAAGCCGGTTCACTACGACGAGGTCGATATGGCACAGATGTCGCTGTTCGATACGGTGCAGGACGATGATATCATCAAAGAGCTCTCGGAGCTTGATATCTCGAATATGACACCGATGGATGCTTTAAATACCCTGTACCGTTTCCAGGGAAAGGTGAAAAACCGCTGGAAATAGGGGAATACTGGATCAGAACATAAGTTAGAATCAATCCGAAACAGAAAGGAACAACATGGCTACCATAGCAGTACTGGATCAGAATACGATCGATAAAATTGCGGCCGGTGAGGTCGTGGAACGGCCGGCTTCCGTGGTAAAGGAGCTGGTGGAAAATGCAATGGACGCCGGTGCGACGGCGATCACCGTGGAAATCCGCGACGGCGGTATCTCGCTGGTGCGGATCACGGACAATGGAAGCGGCATTCCGGCCGAACAGGTGCCGCTCGCTTTTCTGCGCCACGCGACGAGCAAGATCCGTTCCGTGGAAGAACTCGTGCAGATTGCATCTCTTGGCTTCCGCGGCGAGGCGCTCTCGAGTATCTCGGCGGTTGCGCAGATCGAGATGATTACGAAAACGCCGGATGCGCTGACGGGAACGCGGTATGTGATTGAGGGCGGCGCGGAGAAGGCCAATGAGGAGGTCGGTGCCCCGACCGGAACAACCTTTCTGGTCCGGAATCTTTTTTACAACACGCCGGCTCGTCAGAAATTCTTAAAAACGCCGGTTACGGAGGCGAATGCGGTGACTTCTGTGGTGGAGCAGCTTGCGCTGTCGCATCCGGGGATTTCGTTTAAATATATGGTGAATTCACAGGTGAAGCTCCATACGAGCGGCAACCGGAATTTAAAAGAACTGGTCTATAATATTTACGGCCG
>ERZ824488.720-NODE-720-length-41791-cov-7.031747_pt1 | contig 41791 bp, 58 predicted proteins | sample MGYA00519936_ERZ824488 | MGnify/ENA primary metagenome ERZ824488 (study PRJEB31778, sample SAMEA3449153) | human gut metagenome | biome: human gut; feature: human-associated habitat; material: faeces | place: United Kingdom | collected 2010/2012 ... | reverse complement strand
TCTGCGGTTCGCCATTGCCGCCGTCCGAGCCGCCGTTATAGACCTGCCCGTTGCCGTAGGCCCCGCCGCCGCTGCCGCCTCCCAGCTTCGTACCGCCGTTCGCCGTCACGCCCAATGCGCTGGTGCTTCCGCCAGGCGCAAAGGCGCTCTGTCCGCCAGCGCCGATCACGATGCTGTAAGCGGTATTCGCCGTCACCTGAATGCTCTTCTGGGTCTTGGTGTAGCCGCCGCCGCCCGCCTTGCCGTAGCCGTTGTTCGCGTCCCAGTTGCCGCTGCCGCCTGCGCAACCGCCGCCCACGCAGAACACGTCCAGCTTGCCGTCCCACTTGCCAAGATTGGTAAATTTCAACGTGCCGCTGCTCTTGAATTTAATTCGCCAGTTGCCGCTTCCGTCGTCGATCTTCTCATGGCTGCCGGTGTAGGTGTAAGTCATGTTGGGGTTCTTCACCGTCAGCGTGGCCACCCGGCTGGTCACTTCCCCGGCCTTGTTCGTCACTACGCAATAGATGCTGTGGCTGCCGATGCTGGCGCCGCTCCAGCTGACGGTCGCTGTCGTGGCTTCCGTCCACTTCGCCCCGTCCCGGTACCACTGGTACGTGTATTCCGCCGGTACGCCCGGCGTGGCAATTTCCACCCGGAACGTGGCCTGTTCGCCCTGCCAGTTGGTCACATTGGCCGGGTAGCTGGCGTTCAGCACCGGCAGTTTTTTAACGATCCCAATGCGGTTCATAATCATGCAGTCGCCCATTTTATTTCACCACCTTAACCGTGACAGGCAGGTCGATCGTCGGCTTGTCCCCATAACAGTAAGCCGTCAGGCTGTCTGCTCCCGGCACCAGCCGCAGGATCTTGGCGAAATTCTCCTGCAGTTCTTCAAAATTGCCGGCCGTTGCTCCGGAATAATCCCAATCTGCCAGCGGCCGATCCTCGTTTTCCTCCATTCCGGGCACTGCAACGGTCTGGACATAGGGAATAGCAGAGCCGCTCCAAGCGGATGCTAAAAACGTAGCGGAATAATCCGTCGCAGCCGCCTTTCCTTCCACGTCTGTTTTCAATGTCCGTACATTATCCTGCAGGTCGCCCAGATCCTTGGCGGTGATCGCGCGGTAGATCCGCTCGTCCTTTCCCCACTCCCCTGCCGTAGTCCCGTATACGCCCCGCTGCACCGTCAGAATGTTCCCGGTCTTGGCTGTCATCAGCACCACTTCCGCGTTTTCCTCTGTGCCGATGGTCAAAAGGTTCGGCGCGTCCGGCAGTACGGAAGCATCCGCTACCGTCACGCTGGTCTCGCCAGCGCCGATCGCTTCTTCAAGGGTAGTATAGGGGCTGTTATTCTGGGGCGGATACATCGTCAAAAGTTCTCCCATCAGTATTGCCCTCCCGTTTTGGATTGAATAAAGCCGATCGCCGTCGGCGTAATGGAAATGTAAGCCGCCATATCCGGCCGGATACCGATGTTGATATACCGGCCGCGGGGGATCTTCCCATCCTCCCCTGCCAGATAGGCGGTAATATCGCCCTCAAAATCGGTTCCGATGGACGCTTTTTCTTCCCCGTTGATCAGAAGCACAGCGGCCTGCGGCGTTTCCTTCCCCCGCACGATCCCGTAGGTCAGGTCGTGGGTATGGTTGGGAATGGTCACGCTGTGGGTATGCCCGCCCAGGCTGACCCGATGCCGGTGCCCGGGCAAGGGAATCGTCAGGGCCGGGATCGTGAAGCTCAACGTAAAATTCAGCGGATGCGTATGACTCATGCTGTGCGTATGTCCACCGAAGGAATGCCGGTGATTGGTGATCACATGGTAATGTGCGCCGCTTTCACTGGTCGAGCCGCCGCTTACGCTGTGCTTGTGGCTGCCCGCCGTCGTGCAGCCGGGCTGACTGTAGCCCGTGGAACCCTCCGCCGCGCCGGTATCTTCCTTGTTGGAATACCCCGTATCGCCGTCCCACCGCACCTGCGTGATCTTGACTTCGGTGGTCGCCGTTTCCTGCCCGCCTTCTTCGCTGGTGTAGCTGCCTCCGCCGCTGGCCCCGCTGGTGCGGGTGCTTCCGCCTCCGCTGGACGCCATTTTGAAATCGCCGCGAAAGCGTTCCACCTTGACTTTCAGCTGCACTTCGTTCATGATCTTGATATTCTTCGGAATGTACAGCGGATACACCAACGGGTTCTCCGCGTCCGCGTTTCCGCTCATCGGGCTGCCCCAGATCTGGGTCGCGCCCTGACTGTAGGTGCTTTCGATCCGCTGTCGTTGGGCAATGTCCGCCAGTTCCTTGGCCAGGTCTCCCGGCTGATTGGCAATGGTCAGCTCCACCCGGCCCGGTTCGTCGTCATACCGCTTTACCTTGGTGATGTAGGTGCGGTATTCATCCGGCGCAAAGAGGATCGTTTGCCCCGCTCGGGCGCTTCTGGCCAACGCCAGCCCGATCTCAGCCGCGTCCACCTCGTACTCCACCCGTTCCCGGCTGCTTTCCTTCAGCAGCTGTTTTCCCATGGCCAGCAGTTCCCCGGCGTCCTCCATTTTCCGGTCCACGTACAGGCCGTCGATCAGCCCATACCGTTCAATCGCTTCCGGCTCGGCCAGCAGGTACGGCTGACCGCCGTTCACGTCCCGGATATTCGTCTGGTTCACGCCCTCGCCGCTGCCCAGGCAGTATAGCCGGGTCACGGCCTTCTCGCTGCTCTGGGTCTTCCTGCTGCTCAGCCAGTTCAGACCCTTCATCACCCGAAAGTCCGGGCTTCCCTGCGGATCGATCTTTTTCAGGCTCAGCCGCCACGGGTATCGGCTGGTGTCCGTTTCGAAACGGTAGTATTGGGTAATGGGCTGAGGGATCGCCTGCACGATGGGCAACAGATGCTCATTGGAAAAGCCGTAGCTGTACAGTTCGTCAAAGTCGCATTCCCCAAGCTTCCAGTCGTTTCGATGGCTTAGCGCCCATTCCAGATTTTCGCGGGTGGATACATTGTCCCGGGTCACATCGCCAAAAAGCAGGGTGTCTGCCAGCGTGCCCAGCACTCCTTCACAGGTGACGGACGTCACGCCCATGTTTTCGTTGACTTCCTCTTCCAGCGTCATGATGCGATACATTCCCCCGCTGCTTGCCCGGATGAAATGCCGTTTTTTCAGGTAGCGGCATTTTTCATCTCCGGAGGGGATCTGAAAAGTGTAAGACGGCACGTCATTCAGCACTTCCTCTTCCTCGCCGCCGAAGGCGTTCTGCAATACCGCCGTCCGTTTCAGGTTCAGGTCGTATACCTCGATCATAAATACCGCTCCCTGTACAGCACGCTGACCTTCAAGCTTCCGCTGCCGCCGCTCTGAGCCGACAGGCTGGCCAATTCTCGGGCAAATTGCATCCAGTCGCCCTCGTACTGGTCCAGCACATTTTCTCCGTCCAGCGTAGCCGTAAAAAAGTCGCTGTCTATCACCAGTTGACCGCCTGCCGGAATTTTCAGTGTCGGAAAGCGCATCACCGTTGTCTTGTACTGTGTCCCGTCGATCACCACGTCCAGATTGGCATATTGCAGCCCATAGTCCGGCATAATGACGATCCGTCCCGTTGCGCCCATTTCCATGCTCTGCGCAGCCCGATAAGCCGTCTGGCACAGCGGAGCAGCCGTCATTTGAAGTTCAGCCGCCAGCCGGTATGCCGGTGTGATACGTGCCGGCATACTGGCTTTCATCTGCATACTCTGGGCCATGCGGTAATTTTCACCATATCCCCAGCCCAGTTCGGCAGAAAAGCGCAGCGCCGTACTCAGGCTGTACTGAGGCCGAATGCTGGCTCCCGCTCCCGCCCCGATCCTCAATGTCTGGGCCATGATGTAGGTTTCCTGATATACCCTTCCGCCGCTTCGCCGGTTAAAGGGCGTTCGGTTGAACTGCGCCGCCATTTCCGTCACCATTCCTTAGTTCAGCGCCACTTGGATCGTACCGGCGTCAAAGTAGGCCTTCGCCCCGTTCTGCATGGCGTATTCGCCCGCGTTTTTCGCTGTCCATACCCGGTTTCCGCCGGTCGCGGCATCCAGGATCACGCCATAGGCCCACGTGCCCCAGTTGACGTTCGCGGCGGCGCTTTCCATGGCCGCGTTGTTCTGCATGGTCATCTGACCGCTTACCTGCTCGGCGGGTTCGGCAAAGGTCACCGCCATTCGGACATATCCCGTGCCGGTCAATTCCATGCCGCCGCTGGCCGGATCGCCATTGTACAGAGCCAGATAGCTCGTAAATCCGCTGATGGTCGTTCCGCGCAGCCAGTTCAGCACACGCATCTTGTAAGAAGCGTCCATGTTTCCTGCGCTCAGGCTCAGCTGCACGTTGCCACTCTGGATCCGCGGACTGGTTTCGGACGTCAGTACGATGTTGTTATTCAGCGCAGTGTAACACAGCATGTTGCCGCCGGTCTGAGCGTCGAACACCGCCACATGAGTCACGGTGCCGCTGCTTCCGGGAGGGGTGGGAAATACCAGTGCCTCGCTGTTCGTGCAGCCGACCGTGTTTCCGCTGGCCGTGGGAGCCGTCAACTGCAGCTGTTGGCGCACATACCCCTCATAGCTCACCTCCGTACCGCCGGTTCCGCTTTCACCGGGGTTGGAAAGAAACATTCCCACCCACACGCTGACCGGCGCCGCTGCCGCCGTGCCCCGCATGGCGTTCAGCATTTTCGTTTCCATATAGTTCGTCATGGCAGACATGGGTCATACCCTCTCTTTCATCGTGATAGTCAGGCCCTGCACCGCAGCACCCGTCTGATTGGTAATGGTAATCCGGGTGGGTGCACGGGCCGTTCCGGCGTATTCCAGCTTTTTTTCACCCGTAAAGTTCTCCGTCACCTGCTTGCCGTAGGCAAAAGGCTCGCATACAAAAACCAGCTGAAATTTCCGTGCTTTGCCAACCACCCGTTCGATGGACGTGGAGTCATAAATGCGGCCCACATAGTACTTTCCCGGCTCGTCCCACAGACGGATCTCCGCTTTCCGGCTCAGTTCGTAGCTCAGTTCCCGGCACTGTTCCCGGGTCAGCAGCGCCCCGCAGGTAATGACCAGCTTCCGTTCGTCATAGTTTTCCGCGCCGTAGTCCCACGTGCCGTCCCGGCTGGGGATCTCCACCTTTCTCTCCCGCAGGTCAGGAGCCAGTACATCCTCCGTTTTTTCAACGATCAGTCCGTATTTTTCCCGCATGTCCACGCCGCTGAAGGAAAAGCTGTGTTTGAGCATCTTACATCACGATCCCCTTGTGCCGAAGCTCCCGCTTCAGTTTTTTCACCAGATCCTCATTGCCTTCCCGGCTCCCGCCGTGAATGTGGATCACAATATTCTGATTATTGTAGGTTTCCGTGTTCATGGGCCAACGGGCCATATAGCCATAGTTGGCCATATCCTCCGCCCGGCTGGCTCGTGCCGCTGCCCGGCTCAATACCCGCTCGCCCTCGTGCAGCTGGGCCAAATAGCCGTCATAGGGAACATAGTCCAAGCCCTGAGCGTTCGGTGTATAGACCGTTGTCCGGGTCGCCGCTCTCGGCAGACTTAACCCGATAGACGGAGCCTTGATCCCGGCCAGCACTGCGTTGATCTGTGCCACGGCGTCCTGCAGTCCCGGAATACTGCTGTTGATTCCGGCGATCAGCCCCTGCACGGTCTCTACGCCTGCCTGTGTGGCCGCCGTCTCCTGATTCATGGCCTCCACCGTGCTGTTCCACTTGTCCTGAATGGCCTGTGCCTTCGTCTCAAAGTCCGTCTGTGCTGCGGCCATGATCTCGGCCAGGTTGTCCTTACCTTCGCTGATTTTGCCGAAAGACTCGTTGATATTGGCCACTTCATCATCGCTGGCAGTAGCCAAACCGGCCAGAATGGCCGCGCTCTGGGCCGTGCCGTCGCTCAGCGCGGCGATCACCTCCGGCGATACGCCTCTTTCCTGCGCCGCCTTCATGTTTTCGCCGTATTGTTCCATGAACACCAGCTGGCTTTGCAGCGCTTCGACCGTGTCCTTTGCGCTCTGCGGTACGATCTCGGCGATCTGTTCAAAGCCATGCACAGTGCTTTCGATCTGCTGCAATGCCGCTTCTTTGGCCGCCTGCTGCACAGCGATCAGATTTTCCAGCTCCGCCGCCATATTCTGAAAGGTTTCTACCTGCGCGTTGACCGCCTCGCTGACATCGTTTCCGGATTTATCAGCGTTGGAACCCATGTCGCCAATGGTCTCGCTGAGCCCCTGATAGGCTTCCTTTGCCGCCTTCACCTTTTCTTCGCCATCCGCCACAGCCTGCGTCAGGTTGTCCACTTCGGTGTAAGCCTCTCGATTGGCTCCTTTCAGCGCATTGCATTCCTGCGTCAGCTGATCCACCTTTTGCGCCGCTTCCCCAAGCACCGGCACAGCGCGCGGATCCATTCCCGGCGTCCATGTCCCGTTCGCCTTTGCCTCCTGCATCGCCGCACTGAGTTCATTCTGCGCCTGTGCCAGTTCGTGCTCTTTTAGAATAATGTTGTCGTAAATAGGGCCGTGTTCCGCTCTGGCTTTGGCCAAGGCAGCCTGATTCTCAAAAAGCTCTTTTTCCGCGTCTACGATCGCTGTCAGATAATCGGAAAGCGCCTGCTGCTTTGCCTGCTGAATGGCCAATTTTTCCCACGCGTTCACATTTTCCAGAAGCGCCGCCGTTCCGCCCTCGATGGCTCCTGTTTCCATGTCGATCTTTCCGGCCAGATCGGGCACCACTTCTGTCAGGGCAGTCAGTACGGCTTTCCATTCGGTCGTGTTGTGTGCTGCGTCTCCCAGTTCACTTTCCATGTCCTGCAGGCGCTGTATCAGGTTGCGCGCGCTTTCCGCACTGGCCTCGATCTCCGTACTGTCCGCCGCGATCTGCTCCTTGGCATTGGTAAAAGCTGCTGGCAGTTTTCCCGCGTCCGCAGTCAATTCCGCTACTGTGTTGTCGCTGGTCAGCGCCAGAGCGGCAATGGCCGTTCCAAAGGCTGCTACCGCTGCGATCGCCAGAACCCAGGGGTTCGCCGCAACGGTCGCGTTCAGCAGCGCCATGGCCGTTTGGGCCAGCTTGATACCCGCAGCCGCTACCGCCAGCGTCCCCACAAACGCTCCAATGGCTCCTACGACCGCTGTGATCAGCGGCACCAGTTCCTGATTGGCGTTCACATAATCGCTGGCCCAGTCCAGCAGATCTGTTCCTGCCTCCGCCGCCTTGGCCAGCGCCGGGCGAAGCTGATTGCCGATAGCGATTTTCAGCCGCTCGCTGGCATTTTGCAAAAGCGTCATCTTGCTCTCCGTCGTAGCATACCGGGTCGCGGCTTCGTTGGTCAGCGCCGTGTTCTCCTGCCAGGCGGTATTGGCCGTCCGAATGGCATTGCTCAGCAGATGATTTTTCTGCTCGGCGCTGTTCAGGCTGGTCACCATGCGCACCAGGCGGCTATCGTTCAGGCCCAACGCCACCAGCGTACTCATGGCGCTTTCTTCTGTGGTTCCAAGACTTTGAATAAAGGTGGTCAGCGCCCCGGTAGCGTCCTTGCCCCACAAAGAAGCAAACTCCTGCGCGCTCATTCCCGCCGCGGCCGCCCATTCGTCCAGCCCGTTTCCTGTCTCCACCGCCAGCTGCATCTTCTGGATCAGGGTAGACATGCTGGTGCCGCCTGCTCCTGCCTCAATGCCCACGCTGGTCACGGCGGCGCTCAGGGCCAGCATATCCGCCTCGCTCATGCCCGCATTAGTCCCCGCGGCGGCAATGCTCTGCGCCATGTCCGTGATCTTCTTTTCGTTGGTGGCAAAGTTGTTGCCCAGATCTACGATGGTACTGCCCAAATTGCTGTACAGGCTGGCGTCCATACCCGTCACTGTAGCGAACTGAGCCAGCATCGTAGCCGCTTCTTCACTGGTCATGTTGGTAGCAGTGCCCAACTGCGCCATGACCTCCGTAAAACCGGCCAGATCCTCCTTGGCAATACCCAGTTGTCCGCCCACCTCGGCAATGCCCGCCAGCTCCGTAGTCGTCATGGGAATGGTCTTGCTCATGTCCAGAATGCTCTGGCCCATAGCGTCCAGCTCAGTGGCGCTCATATCGCTGGTTTTGGCCACGCCCGCCATGGCGCTTTCAAATTCAATGCTGCTGTCGGTGCAGGCTTTCAGCGCATCCTTGATCTTTCCGAGGGCTTCCATCACCCCGGCGGCAGCCAGCGCGGAGGCTAACGCTTCCATGGCGTCGCCGGTCTTTTCGCCCATTTCTTCGGTCTTTTCGCCGGTGTCCTTCACAGCCTTGCCCATGCCGTCGATGCTGGTGGCGCATCCATCGGCGCTGTTCTTGGCCTCATCCAGATGTTTGCCCGTTTGCTCCAGTTCCTTTTCCAGTCGGGTCACGTTGGCCTCGGCCTTGTTGGCAGCCACCGAGTGCCGGTTCAGCGCGTCCTTAGCCGCCTCATGGCTTGCCTCGTATTTGGCTACTTCTTTTTCAGCGTTTTCTACTGCGTCTTTATATGCTTTAACGCTTCCAGCGGATGCTTCGCCACCCCGTTTGGCATCCTCTAATTTTTTACTGTATTCTTCCAGATGTTCATTGTTTACTTTGATTGCAATTTGACATGCATTAAGTTCGGCGCGATACTTTTCGGCACCGCCCGCCGAGGAATCCATGGCCTGACGGATTTCCGCTTCCCGTGTTTTCAGCCTTTCAGCTTCAACTGTGTAGTTATGCACGGCATTGGTATAAAGGTCTACTTTTTTCGCCTGCTCAGCGGTTAAAAATTCCGTCTTGGTAGATTGGAGGGCTTCCAGCTTTTTCTTCGCTTCTTCCAGTTTTACGGCATACTTATCCATGTTCTGCTGGCTCTGCTCAATCCCCTGTTTTTCCAGCTCCAGCTTTTGCTTGGCCTGCCCCAGCATGTCGTTGAGGACCTTATACTTCTGCTGCAGAGCGTCCAACGTGTTCTGCTGGCCCTTGAAGGCTGCGTCCAACTTTTCCAGTTCGCTCTTGCACAGGCGGTACTCCTGATTGATGTTTTTCAATGCCGCCCGGTATTCGGCTTCTCCCTCCAGCACGATCCGGGTAGATGTGTTGCGCGTGCCGCTCATCTGTTCACTCTCCTCTGCTCCGTGCAGCTTCCCGGGCTTCTCGCGCCTGCTGTTCCCGGGCCTTGGCGATTCGGATCACCTGCGAAAGCTCCATCTGCAGCGCTTCATCCGGCCGCAGCCCCAAGCTCAGCGTCATAGCGATATACCCGGCTTTCGTCATCCGATGGCCGTTTTTTTTTCAAGTTCGGCCAGTACTTCGTCCACTTCGCCGGTCTCTTCCTCCGCTTCCAGCCCCCGGTTGATCGCCTCGATGCACCTGCCTTTGAGCTTTACTTCCTGCAGGGGCGTCAGCAGTGCGTCCATCTGCTCCCGGCCGGGCAGTTCCCGTCGGTCGTGCCCCATGGCGCGGCGGCAAAGCTCCGCTTCCTCCATCAGCACCGTCAGCACATCCAGCAGCGCGTCGTGCCCTTCCCGTCCCGGCTGTAAAACAGCCGCGGCGCATCCGTCCGGGTATTTTTCTCCCAGCGAAAAGTGCGCCCTGGCATTATACAAAAGCGGGAAATCATTGATTTTCATGTTTTCTCCTTTCATCCGCAAGCGCTTGCGAAAGTGTAAATAGGGTTGCAAAAGGCGCTGCCCGGCGGCAGCGCCTTTCTTTGATGTTCTTTTATGCCCGATAGCGGTTAATAAAGTAAACTTGCCCCTTGCCCGTGATTTTAGGGGTGCGGTTCACTGTCACATGACCATCCGCATGGGTAATGGCCGTTTCCTTGATGCACATCAGTCCCATTTCCATGCTTTTCTGGGTAGGCGTGTTGTAATCCGTGCCTCTTCGGTTGATCAAAAACCCATCCTCCCGCATCCGCTGGAACAGCCGGTTCTGGCCAATGGGTACTCCGTTCTGCCGCAGCAGTTTTGCCAGTTCGCCTACAAGAATTTCGCTTCGGCTGGCCGCGACGCTGTCCGCAAACAGCACCTTCGGCGCATCTGCCTCGATTTTCTTCTGCTTCTCCCTCGCCTGTTCCTCCGCCGCCAGACGGGCATGACGTTCGTCCCGCCATTTCACCGCTAATCTGGCAAACGTGTCCGGATTGCTGAAAAATGCCTCCGTGGCTTCATCCGTCAGGTATGCCCCATGCCTTCGAATTTCGGGAATAACCTCGTGGGTGATCCAGCGCTTGAAGGCTTTCGCCTCCGGCTTGCGGCTGCCCAGCACCAGCGTATACAAACCGGCTTCGTTGACAAACGCCATGCTGGACTTACCGCTTGCCGCACCCTCATTTGAAATGAGAGTGGTCATCTTTTCATCATCGTCCAGCCGTGCTGTTGCTTGCGACGGATTCCCAATTTCCAGCACTCGGCACACATCCACTGCAACAAACCACGGTTCATTGCCTTGAATTGCCGTCCTGATCTGACCAAAATCCGAGTTTTCGAACACCTTCATTTCATTCATCAGGCTACTCCCTCCTTTTCTTTCAGCATTTTTCCCAGTGTTTCCTCCAGACTGCCCAGCCATTCCAGGCCACGCTCCACCTGACTGGCGTTCATACGGTTCAGCAGCACTAGCCGGTCGTATTCCATCTCATAGGCCATTCGGTCGGGCCTGTCCTTGACAAACAGCTTTTCAAAAAGCACGTCTCCCAGCGCCTGAGCGCCCTGCAGTTCCAGATGAATCCTGCTGACTTCTTCCATGATCTCAAACGTAGTCATAATAATACCTCCTGTCGGGTCATCAAAGTTGACCTTTCGGGAGGCATGTGGTATGATATTCATACCTCCCGAAAGGGTGGATTCATAGGATTTCGGGTTCGTCCGCCAAGATTGCGCCCGTTATCCTATTTTTTTGTGTCCGAATAAATAAGCTCAATTCCTTCTCGAATGATTTCCGAACGATTGGACTTTTTCAGTTTCACCACTTCATCCAGCTTCTCAACCGTTAGCTTGTCCAATCGTACCCCGACAAAATCTCCTTTCGGATTATCGCTTTTCGGACGTCCAGTCCGCGGGGACATCGATTTCACCTCACTTTCTGTTTAACAGTATACATTGTGTTAAACAGAAAGTCAAGTCCTAATTTTAGAAAATCACCGCGATCTTGTGGTCGGCCCGTAAACTGTTCGTTCCGCCAAGATTGAAACAGTTTACGGGTTTTTCTTTTGCGACAGAAGCAGAATAACCCCTCTGCGTACAGCTTCGCCTTTGGTAATTCCATTTTTTTGGCAATAGCTTTCTAAGCGTTCAAGCGTCTTTTCGTTAAGGCATACGCTAAAACGCTTGTTATTTGGGTCTTCCAGCTTCGGTCTCCCTGTGCGCGGGCTCACATTATCACCCCACTTTCAAGCACACATTTATTATACTTAATGTGTGCTTGAAAGTCAACCCCAATTTTAGAAAATCACCGCGATCTTATGGTCGCCTTCGACGCTGGCAAGGGTATACTTGCCGCCGCTCAGGCTGCTGGTCACGTCCTGACCATTGTCGTACACCTTAGTCGGCGTGCCGGTGATGGTCAGTTCAAAGGCGCTCTTGTCGGCTGCATAGCCGCCCGTGTAGTCCACGCTCTTGTTCGGGCCGGTGCCCTGAGCCTGCACCTCGATGGCGTGCCATGCCGCCACATTGAGCAGTGTGTCCACATACGCCTTGGCCGCCGCCTCGGTAGTGAACTCCTTCATGCGCCGCCAGGGGCCATAGTTGGGCTGCAGCACCGTGCAGCTGATGGGCTGGGTGCCGAAGCTCACACTGGCGGTCTTGGTGTTGTTATCCTCATCAGGCACCTTGCTCTTTACCTTGCTCAGTACCCATCCGCGGAACTTGCGCACATTGTTGAGCAGGATCACCTGTACGCCGCCCACGCCCATATAAGGCGCGTTGTCTTCGCTGCTCTGCTGCAGCTCGTCGTCCACATACTTAGCTCCGTACATGTAGGCCTGATCTGCCAGCGCAATGTTGTCCACCTCGGCGGTAAACGTGCCGGAGGCAAATTCGCTCATGCTTTCGGCGATCTGGTCATCCGCCCACAGTTCGCCCTCACTGTTGGTAATGCTCAGATTGCTGCTTACCGCCTTGCCCAGCTGCTTTCCCGCTTCGTAGGTAGGCTCTGCGTTCATGGGCTCCGTTTTCATTTTCGCCCCGCAGAAATACTTAAAACCGATTCTGGCCATTTTGTTTTCTCCTTTCTGCTACCAAAAAGCGAAGCTGTTTACAGCCCCGCTCTTTTCAGGTATTTGTCCACGATTTTGTCCGCCGCTTTTCCCAAATTTCCGTCCTCCTGTTCGATGGCCATCTGAATAAAGGGGCGGGCCGGCTGATTCGTTTTCCCATACTCATTGATGAAGGCGATCTCACCGATACGGTTGCCATGAGCCGTGCCCTCAAAGGTAATACGCGCCTCCGCGCCGTTCCCGGTGGAAAAAGGCGTTTTGACGTGCATACCGGCTTTTACATCCCCAGCGTAGTACGGGCCCTGCAGCATGCTTTCCGCCGTTTTCTGCTGGGCCTCATACAAAATGTCCTGCTGCTCTGTCACGATCTCCAGCGCCATTTCTTCCGTGTCTTCCCCCAACTGGCGCAGGTCGTCCATCAGGGCTTCAATGTCGCCAAATTCAATCCGTGCCATCGTATTCCACCCCCAGCACCGTCTGTGTCTCAAACAGCAGCCGCCGTTTCGCCCCATCGGCCGTGACTGCGTCGCTGCTTACATCCGTCACGCTGGGCCATGGCCATCCGTGTTCTGCGCACAGCCGCTGGATCTGCCGCCGAAGCTTCGTGGTATCCTCGGTCATGGGCGTATGCAGGTATAGATTCACCAGCACTCTCTCATACTGGGCGTTATCATCCGCGTATCCGTCCGGCACGAACATCGTTTCGAATACGATATACCGTTCCGCCGCGCCTGTATACACATGTTGTGCCACCGGCATTTCCAGCGGAGCCAGCAAATCACGGATCTCTTTTTCCAGCGTCATGCCTTCACCACCCGCCGCACATAGATTTCCAGCGTTTTGTGCCGTCCTTCCACATCGTTCAGATTCACAATCTCCCATTCCTGCCCGGCAGGGTCGTCTTTTCTTCGGCAGCGGCTCCGCACCGTGATTTTGGGCGTATACCGGGTGGTCAGGGTGGCTGTCTGTTCCAGATTCAGCCGCATATTTTCCATAGCCTCGCTGCCGTGGGCTGTCACCCATTTGCAGGCGACCGGCCCGGAGAATAAAGCTTTTTCCGTTTCCGTGGGGAAGCCGTTTGCGTTAATGCCGTGTTCTACGGAGTAGAACTCCACCGCCGTCCGCATTTCTCCGGTGCGCACGCTTTTCGCCATTAGAACCACCAGCCCTTATTCTGGTTCAGCAGGTTCTTTACCGCCATGCCCACCTCTACGCTGGTCACGCTGCCCACAACTACGGCCTCCCGGTTATCATACCAGTGGCCGACCAGCAGCAGGATCGCCTGCTGTACCGTCGCAGGCAGCTCCAGTGTCCCAGCCTCGTAGGTGATCGCAGGGGATTCCACATTTTCCGGCAGACCTGAAAAGCAGAGCAGGCTCCGTCCCGCGTCCAGCCGATAGGCAGACGCGGGAACGGTTTCCACGCTCCCGTCTTTTCGGGTGACGGTCACGCTGACGATACGGCGGATCGGCGGCCGGGGAAGCGTCATCGTTTTCTCCAGCCGGTCGGGCAGCGCTTCCAGCGTTTGCGGCCCCAGCGATAACCCCGTGTAGTTTTCGCAGTATTCCCGGGCGGCGCGTATCAGCTGCCGCAGATAGTCGTTCTCGCTGCTGTCGTCCGGAATGCCGCGCAGGTGTGTGTCCCGCACCATTTTCAGATCAATGGGCTCATCCGTGGGCGGTGCCGTCACCCGAAAGCGCATCATAGCGTCAGCCCCTCTTTCTTTCAGGCTTGCGCCGCGGTTCTTCGGCCTTCTGTTCCGCTTTTTCGGCGGGCTGCTCCGTTTCTTCGGGCGTTTGTTCCGCTTTTTCGGCGGGCTGCTCCGTTTCTTCGGGCATTTGCTCCGTTTCTTCAGCGGTCTGCTCCGCTTCTGCCGTCCGAGGCTGTTCCAGCAGCACGGCGTAACCGCCCTCCGCCAGCATTCGGGCCTCGCTTTCAGGCACGTCCACCACCTGACCGGGGTAGATCGTCCCTTCCGGGCCGGAGGACCGGGTCTTGAATTTTACTTTCATAGGGGCCTCCTTACTGTGCCAGCACAGCGCCGTCCAGCATGTCGCCCATCTGAGCGGGCAGAGCGCCGCCGTTGTACAGGATTGCCAGTACCGCCGGGACGTCCGCCACGGCGGTTTCCCGTTTCACCTTGACCCGCATATACCGTTTGCAGGGATTCACTACGTCCAGCACCAGCAGCTTGCCGTTGCCGTCGCCATCGGAGGCGGCGGTGTGCTGCACCAGCGCAGCACTTTCCACACCGTCGCTCAGGTCGGCAGTGTCCCCCTGCACCACGCTCAGGGCAACCTTGGCCGTGGCTTTGATGCCGCTGCCCATCAGACAGACGAACGCCGCGCTTCGGTAGCCCTGCATGTCCACGATCGCCGCGTCGGCGATCTCAGTTGCGGCAGCCGCAGCGCCGGCTTTGACTACCAGCAGCTTGGCAGATTCCTTCATGCTTCCAATCATCGTCTTTTCCTCCTTTTTCCTCTACGGGAAGCCCAGCGGCTTTGGAAGATCGGCGTGGGCTTCCCGTTTTCCTGTCAGGTTAGGCCAGCTTCACGCGGGCGAAGCATTCCTCCAGCACCGGCATACCGTCGGTGCTCATCCGGGCCAGATAGTCGATCTGATTGTTGCGGGCGTACAGCTCCGCCAGCACGCGGATCTCCATCCCCTCGCTGTCACAGATCCAGTAGTTGCTGAAATCGCCCAGCAGTCCCACATACTTGCCGGTGGTGAAGGTGTTGGGCGCGTATTCGCTCAGCACCACAGGGCGGCCCAGCAGCATGTCCGGCGCATCCTTCGTTACGGAAGGCTGGAGCAGGTACTGACCGTCGCTGTCCTTCAGCTTGGCGATCATCTTCATGGCGTCCCGATGGAACAGCCAGCGCAGCTTGTTCTGATACTGCTGCTTGATGGAATACTTGGCGTTCATCAGGCCGTCGAAGGTAACAGCGGTCGCCGTGTTGTCAGCGGCCACGTCTCGGGCGGTGGAAATGCCCGCGTCGTTGGCGGTGAATACGCCCAGAGGCTTGTCCACACCATCGCCGCTCATATAGGCTTCTTCCATCAGTTCGCCCAGGTCATAGGCCATTTCGGCACGCACGATGCCGTCTACCTGAGGCGCGTTGGCGATCAGGGTACGGCTCAGCAGGATCTCGGCAGTCATGGGGTTAGGCTTGAACTCCCGCTTGCCGAAAGCAAGGGTATTATCCGGGGTCGGAGCGCTTACTTCCGTGCCCCAGGCAGCGCTGTTCATCCGGGCGGTGCGCTTGGGGAAGCCAAGGCTCTGCGCGCCCTGCAGCGTGTAGCGCCTGCACAGGCTGCGGAAGGGCAGCGCATTGTCCAGCTCGGCGATCAGATCGGCCACAAACCTTTCCGGGGCCACCAGATAGCCTGCCTGAGTGGGGTTGGCCATCTGCAGACTGTTGTAGGCCTGCAGGGTCTCACCGCTGCCGGTGCGCAGGTGATTGACAAACGCTTCGTGCTGCCGTTCATCCCGGGGCGCTTCATTTTCATGGGGTTCTTCGCCCATCAGCCGGTCGCGGGCCTGACGTCTCCGAGCCGCGTCAATGCTGGCCGTCAGTTCATCGAAACGGTTTTCCAGATTGTGGTAGGCGTCTGCGTCGGTGCCCTCCATGGGACGGTCGTTGTACTGGTTCTGCAGTCTCTGCAGGGAATCATAGACCCGGGCCCGCTCCTGCAGCATTTCATTCAGTTCCATCCGTTCATTCCTCCATTTTCATCTTTTTGTTCATCAGTTCCAAACGGCGTTTCCGTGCTTCCATCTGTGCGGAAATTCTGGCGGAATCCTCCGCCGGGGCTTTATCTGTCACGGGCTGAGGGGTTTCCTCCCCGTCGGCAGGCAGTTCTTCGCCGGTTCCTTCCGGCTCATCGTCCCAGTCCTCCAAAAGATCGGCCGGCACATTGGAATACCGGGCAAAATAGGAACGGCCGACGCAGGCGGCGACTTTTTTCGCTTCTTCTACCGCCGTGCAGAAGCCCTGTTCCAGCGCTTCCGAGCCATTCATCCACGTCTCTGCTTCCATCATTTCCAGCAGTTCTTCTGGCTTTTTCCCCGTCTTTTCGGCGTAAATTCCAGCGATCTGTCCGTCGATGCGTTCCAGTTCGTCGGCCATTTTGCGCATTTTTGCCTTGTTCCCGGCTGTTATGGCGGACGCCTCATGGATCATCATACTGGCGTTCTCCGGCATGATGATTTCATCTCCCGCCATGCAGATCACGCTGGCAGCGCTGGCGGCCAGTCCGTCCACATGCACGATTTTCCGGGCGCTGTGCCGCTTCAGCTGATTGTAGATCGTAAACCCGGCAAACACATCTCCGCCCGGGCTGTTGACGTACAAATTCAGTTCTTCAATGTCTCCCAGCGCTTTCAGGTCGCGCTGAAAGTCAGCGGGCGTCACTTCATCGCCCCACCAGCTCGTGTCGCTGATCTCCCCGTACAGCGTCAGTTCGCCCTTCTGAGGCGTCACATTCCTGAATTTCCAAAACTTTTTCACTTGACTCCCTCCTTCAGCTTTGCCTGCGCGCCTTTCGGCAGGTTTGCGGCCGCATTTGCCAGCGTGATCATGTTTCCGTTCACCAACAGCAGATCGGCCCCCGGCTCGGTGCTGGGCTTCATGTCCTCCAGTTCCCGGATATCGTTGGTACTCATAACGCCGTTTTGCCGCATGGTATTATAGTACTGCGCCCGGGTCTGGGTATCGCCCCGCAGCAGGGCGTTGGTGTTGGTCTTGAAATAATAGCTTTTTCTTTCCCGGGCCGTCAGCAGATCCCGGTACATGCTCTGCTCCAGCCGCACGCTCAGCGGATTGATGCAGTCCCGCACATATTCCGCGCTCTGCTGCTCAATGTTGGAAAAGGTTGCGTGTTCCAGGTCCATCACCAGATGGGACGGCACGCCGAAAATGCGGGCGATCTCCGTCACCTGCATTTTCCGGCTTTCCAGCACCTGCGCTTTTTCCATGTCCCGGCTGAACATATTGGCCTTGGCCCCTTCTTCCAAAAAGAGCCACTTGCCGCTGTTGACTGCCCCTGCGTAATTCTGGTTGAAGTCTTCCTTGAACCGGGCGAAGGCTTTGTCACTCATGGCTCCCGGGTGTTCAATAAAACCGCCCGGGCTGGTGCCGTTGACGCTGGAGGACGCATATTGAGCCAGGCTGTTGGTCAGTCCCAGCACCTCCGCCGCGATTGCCAACGGCTCCAAAGCCGTCTGCCGGTCGTTCAGCAGAAATCCCGGTGTATACAAAAAATCGCCCTCGTAGAGCGTTTCGTTGAATTGATCGTCGCTGACCACAATGTATCTTTCGCCGGTCACGTTGTTGATGTACGGCCCCGCCACATTGGCCGTAGGCACATTCCACAGTTCCCGGATAAAGCCGTTCCGATCGCGGCGGATCACCGCGAAAGCGCCCCGGCCCAAAAGCAGATTGGCCACGTACATCTGCTTAAACTCATACGCCGTAGTCTGAGGGTTTGGCAGGATATACACCAGCGGATATACCGGGTGATTTTCCGCCCGTTCCCGGCCGCCTTCGCCCACCCGTTTCATCAGGTGGATGGGCAGCGTGCCCATGGTTTTGGTGATGATGTCCACACAGCGGAATACCGCCGCCACCTGCAGGGCTTTTTCTGGCCCCAGTACATACCCTTTTCCGGCCAGCCACGCGGAAAAGCGGGAATCCTCTGCCGTCACCGTCGCGGCGTTTCGGTATCGTCTCCTGATCTTATCCAAAATTCCCATCAAACCACCCTCATTCCCCGGCTCTCATAAATACTGCGGCTGGGTTCCAGCCGGATCGCTCCCGCCATGGCATTGATCAGCGCCACCGTCGGGTCGATCTTCTCAATGGATTTGTTCTTCATGGGCTTTGCGTTGGCGTTCCCATCCGTCGCAATGCGCGTATTGCCAAAGGCCCAGCGTCCCAGCGGATTTTTTGCATGCTGGATTTCATTGGCCAGAAACATTCGTTCCAGCTCCTTCATGCTCGTGCACATTCCGGCGATGGTCTGCGGCACCTCCACGACCTTTTCCTGCATCCATTCCGGCCATAATTGCTGCTGGTATTGCAGCATCCATGGGTCGGTCATAATGTGCTGCACGTCAAAAATGCGGCAGATGCGCTCCAAATTGGCCGCCAGCACCCGATAATCCACCACGTCCCCCGGCGTTGCCTGCAAAAAGCCGTCCCGGCACCATTTTTCATAGGGTACATGGTCGTTTTGGCTTCGCTCCCGGATGCCGTCCTGCGGGCACCACGCATAATTGAGAAACCGCCACTTGTCACAGCCATCATCCGGCGGAAAAAGCGCTACTGCCGCCGTAATATCCTGCGTGCTGGACAGGTCCAGCCCCAGATAGCAGCGTTTTCCGATCAGATCATTCTCGCAGAACTCCGCTGCTGTTTCATCCCATAGGGGCAGCGGCAGCCAGCCCACCTGTTTTGTGCTGATCCACTGGTTCAGCCTCAGCCATCGAAAAAGCCGCTCTTCCGCTTCGCTGTTTCGTGCGGAAAGGGCGGCTTGCCGTACTTTCTCAATGTCGATGGTGTGCCCCAGGCTGGGATTGACCCGATACCACAGTTCTTCGTCGTAAATATCGCCCTCATAGTCAGGCTCAATGCCGTAAATTTTGCAGTACCAGGTCGGTTCGATCCGCTCCCCTGCAATGATCTGCCGGGCTTTTTCGTGGATTTCCCAGCCAATGGAGTGACGATCCGGGTCATCGCCCGCCGTCGTAATCACATACCACATGGGCTGTTCTCGGCTGTCGCCCGCGTAGCTTGTCATAACGTCCCACAATTCCCGGTTCGGCTGGGTGTGCAGTTCGTCAAAAATACAGGCGCTCAGGTTCAAGCCGTGTTTCGAAAAGGCTTCCGCACTCAGGGCTTTGTAGAAGCTGTGGCTGACGGTATCATAGATTTCTTTCTGGCTGATTTTCAGCTTGCAGCGTTTTTTCAGCGCCGGGCACTGGTCGATCATGCCCACCGCCGTATCAAAGCACTGACCGGCATTAGCCCGATCAGCGGCACAGCCGTAAATTTCGCCATATTGCTCCCCATCCGCAAACAGGTGATACAGCGCCAGCGCCGCGCCCAGCTCCGTCTTACCGTTCTTTTTCGGAATCTCCAAATAACAGGTCTGATATTTCCGAATGCCGCGCTCCGTCATGGTTCCGTAAACGTCGCTCAATACCTGATGCTGCCACGGCAAAAGCTTGAAGGGCTTTCCTGTCCATGGGCTTCGCACATGCTTCAGGCATTCTACAAAGCCGATCACCCGCAGCGCGGCTTCATTATTCATAATGCCCTGCCCGCTTCCGCCCATCGGAAGGCCATCCGCCCCAAGGATCATGGGTCTCTGTTCTTCATGCACTTTTCTCTCCCCGCTTTATGCCCTGCGATAATTCAGAATATTCATCATAGGATCTTCTTCTATCTCATCTTCCGGCGCTTTCTTCGGCACCGCACGCAGCTTGCCCATCACGGTCATTACATTTTCCTTTTCAATTTGCAGCAGCATGGCCCGCTTTTTGTCCAGCCCCGCTGTGATCTTCTGTTTCGTTGCCATCAGCTGCCCGGCATACTGCACATAATCTGTAAATTCCATATCTTCCCGCCGGTCTTCCAGCGTGTCCAGCAGTTCCTCCGTCCGCTGCAAGTCATGTTCCAGCGTTTCACACTCCGCCGTCATCACACAATAGCGGTTAATCACCGGTTCATAGAATGCGTCGTCCATGCCGATGCTGTCCAGCAGCCCCGTCACCCGCTTGAACAGGTCTTTAGCGACCTTGCTCTTCTTAACAGCAGCCGACATTTCTATTTTTTCATCGGAAGAAAGCTGTTTTTCCGCATTTTCCCGTGTCTCTCGCTGTGCTTTCGTCAAATGTCCTTCCACTTGAGCCAGGGCTTTCGGCGGTCTCGCCATGCGGCCAGCCTCCTTTCATAAAAACATAGCCATTTCAGGACTTTTTTTCGCGTTTGGGTAGGGGCGCGGTTCCAAGTCGCTTCCCAGCAGGGATTTTCCTCCCCCCTGGGGGCAAAGCGTGCGCCGCGTCGTTGATCGAACATTCGCAGTTCTGCAAGGCTTGCAGGCTGCGTCACGCCTTATCATCGGACGGCGAAGCTGCCGGGACGCCGTACCTCCACGTTCCGCGAATGATTCTTCGTCCCTTGGCCGTGTTGCAGGCCAGACATGCGGGCTGCAGATTATCAAGATCGAATCGGCCCGGATCGTCGGGACCATTCAGCGGAACGATGTGATCAATGCACTCCGCCAGCCCTTTGCACCTCGGGGAAATATGCAGTGCGCAGAACTGATGCTCCGGCTGGGCCAGATACCACGCCCGGAAGCGCGCCCAACGCCGGTCATACCCGCGCGCCGCCGCATTCCTCCGCCCGTCGAACCGCCGCGGCTGATGTGCCTCGCAGTATTTTTCCCGGCAAAGGTTCCGACAGCCGGGGGCGGCACACAGATGCAGTGCCTTTGTTGCCATCGTTGTTTCGCCTCACTGTGATGGAGTACAGCATGACAGCGGCCGACAAAGCAGCCGTCCTACTGGATGGTGAATCGCCCTCCGCCCAATTTCCGCCAACGCAAAAGGGAGCGCCCGCCGGGCACTCCCTCGTTGTATTTCTCAACATTGTCATTATAACACAGGTGTATGTATCATTTTATAACACGCCAAAAATATTTTTCAAAAGCTCTTGAAATATATGTACATATATGTTATACTATCAATGTCGAAAGGAGGTGAAGGAAATGGGACGCAAACAAAAGCGTCGTGAACAAGCCATGGTCAAGATGGCAATGCTCACGACGCTCCTGAACCTGATCGCCGCGCTCGTCGAGTTAGCCACCAAGCTGCTCGATAGGTAATCAGGCGGGAAGGGAAGGGCGCAAGCCCTTCTCTTCCTCCGGCCTACTCCACGCCTCACGGCGTGTTGTGGGCTTCGGGTAAGCAAAACTCTCTGTTCGTTTCGCTTACCCTTGTGTTCAGAATATCACAACTGCGTCTCATTTGCAACGATGGAAATCGCATTGGACATCATTCAGGTGATCTGTTCCGCCGCTACGTTGGTGCTTCTGTTCGTGATCTACAAGCGTCAGAAGTAACGTACTGCCCAGAGCTGGAGCGGCCACTCCCCCGGCTCTGGGCCTTCGCCCCCTTGTTGTGGCCTGTCCCGCTGCGCGTTGCAGGCTTCGGACTGCGCGCCCTTTACAGAAAGGAGCCCCCATGAGCGAAGACAAAAAGAACTACGGCCCCCAGATGAAATACATGGCCAACAACATTCGCCGCTTCCAGCTGGCCATCAACCGCAATACCGAGCCCGATCTGCTGGCCCATCTGGAAAGCCAGCCCAACCTGCAGGGCTATCTCAAGTCCCTCATACGGGCGGATATGGCCGCTAAAAAAACCGGGGAATAGTCCCCGGCTTTTTTTATTTTTCCCCCTTCTGTTCCCTCTCATACACCTCCCGGAAGTGCTCCAATGCGCTTCCCTGCACCCGCCAGACCTGCATCCGCTCCATGTTCAGCCGTACGCAAATGTCCTCAATGCTGAGTCCATGCAGATAACGCAGCTCCAACAGCCGCCGTTCCCGCGGATCCTCCATCCGGCTCAGCAGGACTGCCCGCACGGCCAGCGCCTCCGCCCAATCGGCAATGATCTTTTCCAGCCGCTCCTCCGCCTCCACAATGCGGATAGCGTTTCCCGCCATGGTGTCATGCCGGCCGGTGCCGGACAGCCGGGTGGCGCTCAAACGGCTGGTGGCCCGGGTGGCCTGCTCCCGCAGCTGGCAAAGCAGTTCCTTTGTTTCCCGAATCTCCTTTTTCAGCCCGGTAGCCCGGCCCAGATACACGGCCATGGGATGCCTGGGCTTGTGCCTGCGGCAGTATTCCCCCGTGCACAGCGCCGTACAGCCGGGAGCCGCGCACACATGCTGCTCGTTCCGTTCCGTTTCGTGATTCTGTTGCATCCTTCTGCCCCCTGTGCTATGATCTTCTTGTGCCACCTTTGGAGCCCATCGACGCCAGCCGCGCCGGAGGGCTCTATTTTCGTTTTTAGCAACTATATTTAGTTGCTTTTCTCTGCCCACTATGATATACTCGTCTTGGGAGGGATAATAAATGGGCCAAAAAGAAAAGCTGATTCGAAAACTGAAATCCGTTCCCCGTGACATGACCTTTGACGAAGCGGAAACCCTGCTTCGCTACCTGACATACTTGCGTTCCAATAAGGGGAAAACCAGTGGTTCCCGGGTCATGTTTACAAGCGACAGCCATCCGCCCATCTTGCTGCATAAACCCCACCCCCGAAAAGAATTATTGGAATATCAAGTCAAACAGCTGATCGAAATTCTGGAACAGGAGGGATTGATTTGAGTAATACCATGGAATATAAAGGCTATCTGGGCAGCGTGGAATTTTCGGAGACGGACGGCGTTTTCTTCGGCAAGGTGCTGGGCATCCGTTCGCTCCTTTCTTACGAGGGCACTACCGCCAAGGAACTGGTGGAAGATTTTCACGGTGCGGTAGACGACTATCTGGAGCTTTGTGCCGCACAGGGCATTCAGCCGGAAAAAGCCTATAAGGGCAGTTTCAACGTCCGCGTCTCGCCGGAGCTTCACCGGCAGGCTGCTATCTATGCTCAAACGCATCATCTCACCCTCAACGGTGTGGTAGAAAAAGCCCTGCAGACCTTTGTCCCCCGCCCATAATTTTTTCCTTTCCCTCCGGCTTGCTCGTGCTGCCGGAGGGTTATTTTTTTTGTTCTGCCAACGCCTTCAACTTTGTTTCTTTCACTTCTTCCCTGCCATTTTCAGATATCGCCATGCTCTCCACTGTGCGAAAGCAATGATACTTGCTGCACAGGCACCTGCGATATCGCCACACTCTTTCCTCTTCCGAAACCGTTCGGTAGACGGCTGTTTTTCCTCCGCAATACGGGCAAATCATTGCTTCTTCCTCCTTTTGCGGCCCACCCCAGCCCTTCGGGCTGTCGTGGGCTTCGGGGCTGCGGTACTGCTTCGCAGTGTCCTCACCCCTCGGTGCTTCGCACCCTTTTTTCGGCCTGCCCCCTCACCTTCGGTGGCGCGTAGGCTTCGCCGCTGCGCTGCCCCGTTGGGGCGTGCTCACGGCTCGGTGCTTAGCACCCTTCTTTGCGGCCCACCCCAGCCCTTCGGGCTGTCGTGGGCTTCGGGGCTGCGCTGCCCCGTTGGGGCGTGCTCACGGCTCGGTACTTAGCACCCTTTTTTCGGCCTGCCCCCGCCTTACGGCGGGTCGCAGGCTTCGCCGCCGCGCTGCCCCGTTTAACTTCCGAAAGCGCTTGCGTTTTTCGTTCTCAGTTTTCAGCGGAGCCGTTCCGGCGGTTCTCCGCCTTCGGCGTATAAAACCGCATCCTTGCCGGGTCGAAGACCGCAGCCACGGTGCGCACCCTGCCCATGCGCTGCTTGGCCACCTCCAGCAGAAGAAAACGCTCCTCCCGCGCCTCCGCCGCTTCGTACCATCCGGCGTAAGGCGCGGGAATGTTTTCGTCGTCCGGCCCCTGGGGCTTGTATAACAGAATCACGTTGTCACTGTCGTTCTCGATGCTGCCGGATTCCTTCAGGTCGCTCAGCGTGGGCCGCTGCCCTGCCGGCAGCCGCTTGAACTGGCTGAGCATGATGATCGGGATGCCCAACTCCCGCGCCAGGGTCTTCAGCTGCCGGGTGATGGCGCTGATGCGCAGATGCTCGTTGTCGATGCGCCGGGCCGTGTCCATGATCTGGATGTAGTCCACGATCAGCAGATCCAGCTTTTCCATGCGCATGGCTTCCCGGCGGGCCTGCTCCACCGTGCTGATCCGGGTGGTGACGCAGAAGGGCAGCCGGGCCGCGTTCATGGCGTCGCCGATGGCCGTCCACTGCTCCGCCGTCAGCCCTCTGGCGCTGACGATCCGCTCCATGGGGATGCCCGTCAGGCTGGACAGGGCGCGCATACCGTACTGTTCTTCCGACATTTCCAAGCTGATCAGCGCTACCCGAAAGCCTCGCTGCGCCGCCGTCCGGCCGATGTGCCATGCCATGGCGCTCTTGCCCTGGCCGGGGCCCGCCGCGATGGTGGTCACTTCGCCTTTGCGCAGGCCGAATACCGCATCCAGATCGGCCAGTCCTGTGGAGATAGTCTGGATTTTCCCGTTGGCCACGCCGTCCAGATGGTCAAAGGTGCGGCTCATGATCTCCTGAAAATCCATCCAACTGGCCGGGCCAGCTGACATGCCCCGCAGACTGATCAGCAGTTCGTCCGCCACCTGATCGGCGTTCTGCTGACCGATGTTTCCCGCAGCGGTCTGCAGCATCTGCCGCAGTTCCCTCCGCCGGGCACATTCCCGTACGATGCCGATGTAGCTGCGGCTGTTGGCCAGCGTGGGCACGCAGCGGAAGCACTCCAGCAGATAGGCCGCGCCGCCGCTGGCTTCCAGCTCCTGCCGTTCCGCCAGCCGGTTCCCCAGCGTCATCAGGTCAATGGCCTGTCCTTCCCGGCGCAGCTCCTGCGCGGCCCGAAAAATGGAGCGGTGCTCCGGGCGGTAAAAGTCGCGCTCGGTCAGATCGTTCAGGGCGTCCTCGCCTCCCTGCAGGATCGCCCCCAGCACGGACTTTTCCGCATCCACATTCACATAGGTGATAGCGTTTTTTTCTGCGAGCTGTGTCATTGCGCCCTCACCACCCGTTCCGTCCACACTTCCTGCCCATCCACCACGCAGCATTCCCGAATGGTGCGGGTGGCGGCGGGCTTCCCGGCAGCAGACTGACGCGGGCCATCCTCCAGAATGCGCCGCAGATAGGCCCAGCTGACGCCGCCCCGGTTGTCATGTTCCGCCGCCGTGTCGATGGCCGCCAGCACCTTTTCCGTCCCGTACTGCGCCATCAGCGCCTCCGCCGCCTGCTCGTTTCTGGCGGTGGGCTTCATGCCAACGTCCTCCAGCGCAGCCAGCAGCGTTTGCATATTCCGGGTGTACTCTGTGCCCAGCCGGTCTGCTTCCTCCCCGCTGACAAACGGGGGGATGCTGCCGCCCGCGCGCGTGCGCGCATTTTCTTTTTCTTTTTCTTTGTCTTTTTCTTCTTCTTTTTCTTGGCTTTTTTGGGTTTCTGAAAAAAGGCTTGGGTTTTTTGGGTTTTCTGAAAAAGGCTTGGCTTTTGCTGGCCGTCCGCCTTTTCTGCCGTTTTCCCGCTGCTTATCCGCATAGGCGGCATAACTCGCGGCGTCTCTGTCTATCTGTGATTTCAGCATGGCGAACACCAGCTTCTCCTGTCCGAGCAGCTCATCTTCCCGGTCGTTGATGTAATGCAGCAGCGACTTCAGAAGCCTCCCCGCCTCGGCGTCGGAGAGCAAGTCGACCGTTGCGCTCAAATCCCCGAAAACCTTGACATATGGCAGCATCCTTTGGTTCCTCTCTTCCCGCGGCAGCCTTTCCGGCTGTCAACTGTACTGCGGTGTTTTGAGTTCTCTGATCTCTTATAACTCTTAATGGAAAGGCAGCTCGTCGTCCGTTACTTCCGTGTATCCCGGGCCGGGCTCCGGCGGCGGGCCTCCCGCAGCCGCCGGTTCCGTCTTCGGGCTCAGGAACTCCACATTCTGGGCCAGCACTTCCAGCCCGGCATAGGGCTTGCCGTCCTGTCCCTGCCACGCGCTGGCGCTGACCATGCCCGTCACCGCCGCCTTGCGACCCTTGGCCAGATACTGATAACAGATCTCACCCAGCTGGTTCCACGCCGACACCCGGAAGAAATCGGCGACTTCCCTGCCGCGCCGGTTGACGGCCAGCGTAAAGGTGCATACCGGCTTTCCAGTGGTAGTCTGCCGCATTTCCGGGTCCCGGGTCAGGTTTCCAATGATGGTCAGTTGGTTCATGCTCGTGCCCTCCCTTCGTCCTCTTCGCCCAGCGGCAGGGCGCTGCGGTAGGCTTCCAGCTCGCGCTGCTGGCCGTCCAGAAGGTCGATGATTCCGCACAGGGTTTCGTAATACAGCGGGTTTTCCCGCGCGTCCACCCGGTCGCAATGAAGCCTTAATACCTGAATGGCGATGTCAGTATCCATCAATTTCTTATTCATAGCCTGTTCTCCTCCATTTTTCCACTGTCTTCAATGCTCGGCTCATGGCTGGGGTATCCTTCCAGCACTACGTATTCTTCCGGGTCAATAACAATATTGGCGCCTTTCGCCATCACCCAACCGTCACGGATATCCTCGTAATATTCCGTGACCAGCAAAATATCGCCGTTGCAATAATTTTCTTCGTTCTTGTCTTCAGCGTTTACAATCCTGATATACTCTCCGGGATTGGCATAACGTTTTACTTCCCTTCCGGACTTGCCCTCCGGGGTCTGCCGGGCAATGGTCTTCTTTATTTCTCTGCCATCGATAACCACGCTGACCCTTGTGGTATCGCCGTCGCAATCAATCACAATCCGATGATGTTTGCACTGGGTATCCATCAGCTTTTCCTTCACAGCCTGTTTTCCTCCACTTTCTCTAATCGATATTTCTCCGCGATCTTCGCGTCGATCAGGATCGGTTCCAGGTGATATTTGTTCATCAGCGGCCCGTCCCCGTGCTGGTGGGCCTCCATGTGATGCATCCGGCACAGAGGCAGGCAACGAAGGCCGATATGCTCAATCCGTTTCCGGCTGCGCCCCATGCCGACCCGGTCCAGATGGTGGATCTCCGCCTTGCGCTGGCACACGCAGCATTGCCCCTCCATGGCGCAGCGGTACACGTACCGGGGAATATCCTCCGCCATCTCGTACAGCGGACGGCTCACCGGGCAGCCCAGCCGGAGAATCAGGCCGATCAGGTAGTCGATGAACTCCCGCGCCTGCGTCACGCTTGCCTGAGACAGCCGGAAGGCCTGCTGGTTCAGCTCTTCCTTCCGGCTCATCAGCCAGTCATGCCGGGCGTCGTCATACACATCGTCCTTTTCGCACCCGATGTACCGGGCCAGATCGGTCATCAGCGCCCAGGCCTTCCGCCGCTGCTCCGGGCTGATGGTTCGCCCGTCCCGGAAGCCCACTGCCGCCTCGTCCGTGGCCTTCGTACACAGTCGGGCCGCCTGCCCGGGCGTCATGTCTACCCGGATCCACACCCCGTCAGGCTCCACCTGCCGAATTTTGCCCGTCAGAATTTCCATTCTGTTTTCCTTTCTTTTCCAGCAATTCTGTTTCGGAAAGGCCGCAAACCAAATGACAAAATTGTTTTTCCGGGTCTGTATGGCAGACCATCGGCATGATCAGCCCGCTCATGCTGGGGCTGCGCAGCATGACCGCATCTTTTGAGCCTGCCATTTCCAGCATCAGCGTTTCGTTTCCTTTCACGCACTTAAGCGCTTTTATCAGCACGGACTTCTGGAAGAAGACTCGATGCACGGTTTCCTTTGCCACCCGATCCTCCACAATTTTCGGCCAATTGACATAGGGGTTCTGGTCCACATAGGCGGCCACCACCGTCATACCGTCGTCGGCGCTGACCATCTTGGGCGTAATGGTCAGCGTCACCTCACTGTCGGCCCTCATCTGCCGGAAGCGAGGCAGCAGCCATGCTCCCCGAAGAGGCTTCGTCTGCCGGTACTCAAAACGGTACTGAGTCCTGCGGCCTGCCCCCGCGCTCCGCTTGGTCGCAGGCTTCGGGTCTGCGGTAGCCCCTTCGGGCTGTCCTCGACCCTCGGCACCTTCGGTGCCCTTCCATGACATAGCCGTCCATAGCGGTTGCGATTCCCTGACCGTTGTCCAGCCGCACCTCGATCCGCTCCAGCGTCTCCCGGCTGCCATCCCGAGAGGTAGCTGGAGAACACACGCTCATAATGGCGTTAAAATCCCGGCCGCCGACCGTGAAAATAACGGTTTTGGTTTTCTTCATGCCTTTCCTCCCACCTTTTCTGCCATGATACTCAGTCCTCTGGCAAAGGCTGCGCGGCACTTCCCGGCGATCTCGCCGTTGTCCTGTTCCAGATCGTCCAGACTGTCGCATAGGCGTTTGTAAGCGTCCCGAATGGCCTCAAAACTGGCCCGGGCGGCGCTCTCGCTCAAGCTGCTGGCCGCTCTGGCCCGCAGGGCGTCCAGCTCCCGCTGCACCTCCGCCGGCGTCTCCCGGACGATCTCCGTCCGCACCTCCGCCGGAGTTTCTTCTGCCTGACGGAGCTTTTCCTGCAGTTCAGTGGTCTGTGCCTTTACGCTTTCCAGCTGGGCGGCGTATTCCGCATCCTTTCGGGCCAGCAGTTCTTTCAGACTGTCGATCTCCCCGGCGTTTTTCCCTGCCGCTTCTTCCACGGCCTGACGGCGGCGCTCTTCGGCTTCGGCCAGCTTGTCTTGCAGTTCCCGCAGTTTCTCTTCGCTGGCCTGCCGGGCCGTCTCCGCCACTTCCCGGTCTTCCCGTGTTTCGGCCAGCTCCCGGCGAAGGGCTTCGGCCTCCTTTACCGCCGTGTCTTGCTGCTTTTCCGTCACCCGGAAGGCCTCGACCGTATCCGTCAACTCCTCCATACGCACCTGCATATCGTCCCGTTCATCCTTCAGCCGTTTGATCTCAGCCTGCAGTTCCCGGGTGGACAGAGCGTCCAGATCGTGGCTTTCCACAAATTCCTCCCGCTGCTCCCGGGGGACGCCCAAGAGCAGCACGGCCTGGGTATAGCTCACATCCTCCAGCCCGGCGGGAGCCCTGTCATATTCCTCCGCCAGCCTCATCAGATTCTGGGCGGTACGGTCGCTGTAATCCAATCCTGCCAGATACTCGCCCCAGCGGCCATAGGGCACCAGCCGCTTGGCCTCCGTCAACCGCTTGCCGATCTCTGCCGCGCTGGAGACCATCATACAGCGCACATTCCGCTTGATCGCGTTGATCTCCACTGCGATCAGCTCAGGGGTGCGTTCACCATCCGTCCCTTCAACAGACTTGTTTTCCAGCTCCATAGCCGTTTCTTTTGCCAGTTCCGTCATACCGCAGCCCGCTCCTTTCGCCGCACCAGTACATGCAGCTCTGTTTTTGTCTTTCGCGCCTGATCCCACGCCGCCCAAAACCGTTTCAGCACCGGCAGGTCTTCTTCTTCCGACCGGTTGTGATCTCCGCGGCACTGCACCATTGCGCCGCCGGTGGTGAACTCCACCGCGTGCCAAGGCTTGTCCGGCTCCGTCTCCCGGCGCAGTTTGCATAAAATGGTGCCTCCGCCGGCATAGCGATCCACATAGCTGCCGATGCAGATGCTCTGTACCGTGCCCTCCCGGACGATTTCCTCCGGGCTTTCGAAGGGCTCCAGCAGCAGTCCGCAGGCCCGGAAGGTGTAACGCTCCCGCAGCTTCTCCGCTGCCGCCCGAACCTTCTCCGCCGTCTCCCGGTCATGCCGGTAGCGAAGGCGGGCGCTGGTCTGCGCGTGGGCTTCCGTCAGGTCTTTCGGGAAAACCCGGCTTTCATCGTCCGCTTCTCCCAGCGTTATCAGCTCGTCCAGATAATCCTTCCATAGTCCGATTTGCCCCCGGCGGGGCGCCAGATAGCGCGTCAGCCGCGCGGCCCCCCAGCGTCCGCCGTACTGTTCTACCGTCCGAAAAAAATCCCTCTCATCGTAGCTTGCTATGCGGCTTCCCAGCTCCAGCGCCGTTTCCAGCTTGAGCTTTTGGCCTAGCTTCCCGGCGGTCTGCTTCAATTTCAGCCCCCGGCAGTTGATCTGCTGCCGGGGCAGCCGCTTCAGCCGGGCCAATTCGTTGGAATCCAGCCCCAGCATTTCCGCCGGTGTTTGCGCTCCCCAGCGGATACAGCCGCAATCGTCCTGATTCACCACGGCGGCGGCCAGCGGCGAAAGGCCGCTTTTGATGAAATACTCCAGCTGCGGATGACGGCTGTATACCGCCAGCACGTTCAGCCGATCCGCGCCATACAGAATGCCCGGCGTTTCCTCGGCCCAGTTCATGTACCACGCCCAGCGGGTTCCCCGCACGGCCCTTTCCAGCGTTTCCAGATGGATTTCGTTGTGGATTCTCCCGCCGAACAGACTGGTGACTGCTCCGTTCCACCCAATGTTTTTCCGGGCGGCCCACCAGTCGTTTTCCTCCGTGCCGAAATACCCTGTGCAGCTGCCCCACACGCCCCGCTGGGGCATCGCTTCCCGCACATAGCGCCGGGGCGTGTCCCCCAGCGGCAGATAGCACAGGCACCCAAGCTCAAACTCCGGGCGGATTCTTTCTACGGGCACAAGGCCGTTCCGCGCTCTGAAATACTTTTTCCCAGCCCACACGCCGATCAGCAGCAGCACATCGGGGTCTTTCTCGCTCCGGCGATACCACGTATGATATTCCTCCGCCAGCTCGGTTCTGCCAATATAGCGCTGCCTGAAATATTCCACCGATTGCCCGCAGAAAGGGCAGTAGCCTTTTTCCCGGTGGTTTTTGCTCTGCAGCAGAAGCTCCTGCATTTCCGGTTCATCCTCATCCGACGCATAGCGGCCGCAGCATTCAAAATAAACCCGGTGTCCTTTTTTCTGGCTCCATTCCTGAATCCATGCCCGGTTGAGCAGGCTTTCCGCCATTTCCCGGCACATTTCTTCCGTCAGGGCTTCCCCGTTCAGGTGTTCGTCTATGATTTCCTGCGCCGTGGGGATCTTCTTCCGGGGTTTCACTTCACAGCCCTCCCAGCAGCTCGTCCAGCTCCGCGTCCAAGTCCATCCTGCTGTGTTTTTTCAAAGCGGCAGTTTGCGCAGTCTGCACAGCTTCCGTATGCGCTTGCGCTTCCGCCGTCCCGCCGGTCTGCTCCGCCGTCAGCTCTCCCACCGCCCGGGCCAGAACCGCGATGTCCGGCAGGCCGTAGTATTCGCACACGATCTCCACCGCCTGAGCAGGCGGGACAAAGCAGTTGTTCCCGGTTTTGTGCTTCTCCGCCCAGCTCCGTACCGCGGCAAAAGCTCCAGCCAGCGTCTTGCCCTCGGTTCCCACGGCCTCCGCCGTATCCGGGGATAGCCGCAGCATTCGCGTCATGGCCTCCCCGATGATTTGGATTCCCGGATCGCCGTGCTTCGCGGCCATTTCGTCCCGGAGCTTGTCCATCACTTTTTCCGTTTCCATCTGTGTGCCAGCCTTTCTGTTTTCTTTTTTCCAATGAAGTTCTTCACGCTTTGGCCCGCATAGCTCTGTACAGATTGCAGGGCTGAGGGCATTCCGCGCAGTCGCCGCCGCAGCGGTACTCCTTCCGTTCCTCCGGCGTCAGCAGGGTCAGGTAGCGCAGCCCATAGCCGCAGGGGCTTTGACACTCCACACAGGCCATGGGATCCACCTTTCTGCGCCGGCTGTCATGCCCGTCCGCTCCGACCTTTCTGCCGCCCCGGCCGATAATGTACCGGGCCTCGTCGCACAGGAACCCTTCCAGCCGGTGGCGGTTCAGGCGTTCCGGCTCCCAGATGCCGGGCTGTCTCGGCAGATTGCTTTCCCCCGTGAAAAGCGGCGTCCCCATCCGCCGCGTCGGCTCATGGACGGCCTGACGGATCGTCAGCATCCCGTCCACCACCTGACGAAGGCGTAACCGAACAGCCCCACCGCGCCGATGAGCAGCAGAATCACCTGCCAGCTTTTATCCGGCGGGCATACTTCCTCCGCCATCCAGCGAAGGCGGCGCTTGTACCTGAGAAGGTTCAGGCCTGTTCGGGGGATGATCTCAATCCCGTGATAAACAGCGGAGCCTGTCCACACCCGGAGGCAGGCTGCCTGTCTGGCGTTTCTTACCATCCCTGCCACCCCATGAACAGCTGTACGGCCTCCGCCGCGCCCAGCATCAGTGCGGCCAGCAGCACCGCCGCCGCCACAGCCAGCAGAACGTCCACTACCGTGGCGTTCTGTATGATCTCCACCCGCCAATCCTCTCTTTTCCCGTCCTCCAGCGGGAAGTAGATCACCCCGTTCCGGGTCTGCATCGCTTCTGTCTTTCGCATATCCATCTTCCTTTATCTGGGGCTCCATGCCCCGCATTGATCATTCTTCACACCGTCGTTGTCTTTGAACAGCCGGCAGCTGCCAAGCCTGCCGTCCGTGTGCATGTCGCAGCTGAGGCAGCAGGCCGGGTCAGGGGCCTGCCGGAGGGGAAATTCCTTCCCGCATTTCCGGCAGAACTTTCGATACACCCAGCCGGGCGTGTTTTCCCGGCGGTACGTAAGCACGCTTCCGCAATCCGGGCATACCAACATCACACATAATTCACCCGGCCCTTGCGCTGCTGGCGGGCGGCGTAGTCGTATTCGCCCCGGTTTTCAATGTAGTCTGCCAGGCTGCGCACATCCACCCGCTCGCCGCCGCAGGCCGCCTTGATCCTGCCGTCCCGCAGCATGGCTGTGACGGTCTGGGTGGAGCAGCTGAGGATCTTGGCCGCCGTGGTCTTGGTGCAGGCCTCGCCATGCTGCTGCACCATGGCCGCGTGGCGGTCGGTGATATTCGCGCTCAGCAGCCGCGCCAGTTCCTCCGCCGGCAGGCTGATCGTCGCTTCGATCATCCGCGCCTGACGGCCGTTTATCAGCTGGATCCTTGTCATTCTGATACCCCCTTGGCATTTCATCGGTTGAGTGTATGATGAGGCGGGTTGTCCTCAACCCTCGTGTTTTTTCTGATGCAGCCCGTCTGTCCGGGCCGTCCCGCAATCCGTGCTAAATTGGCCTTGCAAAGCCCCAAACCGTTGAGCTGCCGCCGCAAGTAGGTTATAATGGGGGCAAGCAACACGAAGGAGGTTTTGCCATGAATCCCGAGCTTCCCGTTCTGCTTCCTTCCGAGTTTCGTTCTCTGCGCTCCCTCCGCCGTCATCCACGCCCGATCCCGGAGGAAGACTACCTTGTTTTGAACCGGCTGGGCCTTGCTGCCAGGGACTATGCCGTTCTTCCCGGCGGTGACCGTGCCTATGCCGAAGAATGTTCCATCACACGGCAAGGCCGTCTGTACCTTCACACCCGCCGCCAGTCCGGCATGGATTTCTGGAAGAAGACCCTGGTTCAGTTTGGTCTGGGTTTTGTGTCCGGCGTTGGCTCAACGCTGTTGGCAGCGTGGCTCAAAGGCATCCTATAGCCCGCAGAATAGCTGCCACAACGACTGCGCCGCAGATAAATCCACAAATGATCGCGCCGGAAAAACTGTCGTTTTTCATTCCGTAACCTCCCAATCCTCCGCTAAATTGAGTCATGTCCGTTCCCTTACCCACTCCCATAAAATTTGCCGAATCAACCCTGTCATGGTATACCCGCCTTCCCGGGCGACTTTTTTCAGTTCATCCCGCAGTGCTGTTGGTACGCTAATCAAAAATCGAACCATTTTCGCGGCCTCCTTGGTGATATCTATATAATATCTATTTTGCTCATCTTGTCAATATCTTTTTGATATCTTTTTGAATACTTGTTCAAAATATATCTTTTTGATACGATAACGATATCTTCCATAAGGAGGCGTGTTCCCATGCCGCAGGCCAATCCCTATCCCCTCCGCGTTGACCGTACCCTGATGAATAAGTTCAAAACCGTCGCGGCTGCCAACGGTCGCTCCGTCAATAAAGAGCTTGAAATGCTGATGAAGCAGTCCGTTCAGGCTTACGAGGCTCATTTTGGCCCCATTCCTGTTCCAGCCCCTGACGAATCAGCCGAATAATCGTTCCATTAAAGCTGTCCCCCTTGCCATCCGCCTCCCGCCGCAGCTGCTCCATCAGCGCCGTGGGCAGGCGGATGGTTGTTTGTACCCGCCGCGTTGCATCCACAATGTTCACCTTCATTCCCCTCCCTTTTGAAGCAGCTCATCCACCGTACAGTTCAGGGCGGCGGCAAGCTTGGCGGCTGTATCCAGACGGGGTGTCTTTCGTTTACCGGTTTCCAGCATACAGATGGTTTGCTGCTTGATTCCAGAGCGTCTGGAAAGCTCTGCCTGTGATAGTCCAAGTGCCTTTCGCAATTCCGCAATCGCGTTCATCGTTGCATCTCCTATAACTATTGTGATTGCAGTATATCACTATTGTTTTTGTCTGTCAATCACTTTTGTGATAAAATATAATCACAACTTTAGTGAAGGAGTGTCCAAGATGGGCATTGGGGATCGAATCACAGAAGTGCGAAAGCGCAACGGTCTTTCGCAGGCCGAGCTTGCAAAGCGGAGCGGAATCTCGCAAGCGGGAATCAGTTATATTGAAAAAGGTCTGCGTTCCCCTTCCAGCGATACACTGGAACTTTTGGCTTCTGCTCTCGGCTGTTCCGTTTCCTATCTGATGGGCGAGACCAACGATCCGAAAGCCATTTCCCAGTCCTATGCCATGGCCGCTTCGCTGGACGCCTCCGCCGATGTGCAAAGGTCTCCCGCGTCCGATGATGATCTGAAATTCGCCCTCTTCGGCAGTTCCAAGGACATCACCGATGCTCAGTTTGAAGAAGTCAAACGCTTTGCACAGTTTATAAAGGAGCGTGGCAATCGTTGACCACCAACGCGCTCTATTCCATTGCGGAAGAAAAAGGCTATCAGGTGTACGGTGTTCCTCTCAGCGAGCTGAAGTCTTTTGCCATTGAAGATGGAGGCTGCTATATCGCACTGTCCTCCGATCTGTCAGGTCAGCAGGAAAAAGAGTGCCTTGCCCACGAGCTGGGTCATTGCGAATACGCCGGCTTTTATAACCGCTATTCTCCCTATGACATTCGGGAAAAAGCCGAGCGCCGCGCCGATAAATGGGCCTTTTGCAAGCTGACTCCCTATGGGCAGATCAAAGAAGCCGTCAGCCATGGTATCACCGAGATCTGGGAGCTGGCGGATTATTTCGATGTTCCCTGCAGCTTCATGCAGCGCGCCGTGGAGTACTATCAGACGGCGATCGTATAAAGGAATATATGGCCGTGTGCCATTCAATAAAGGAGGTCTCCCCCATGAAAAAGGTGTTATGCCTGGTTCTTGTTCTGCTGTGTCTCCCTGTCTGGAGTTCTGCCGCCGCCCTTACCCCTGAAGAAGTGACTCAAACGCTGAACAACATCATCAACGATTCTACCGTTGACAACATGGAACAGCTTTTTGTCTACGTGGAGGCTGATAATGCCATTGTTCTCGGGCTCGTCAGCGAAGACATGATGAACCAGGCAGTCGCCGCTATAGACGCGGGAAAGGACACAAAGGTCTGGCACACCTGTAAAGCTCTGGCAACAAAGTACTACCAGACCTGCCGTTCGCTCATTGATACGCTCGGTCGCGAAGACCTGGGCTTCCGCGTCTATTTCATGACCAGTCTGGACGGGGAAGGCTCCATGTATTATGGCATCGGCGATAATGAGGATGGAAAGTGCATTGTTTTCGTGGACGTCGTAACTGGCGATGAAACGATCGTGGAGCCGGAGGAATAAAAATGAAAAAGCTGCTCTGTGCTGTTCTCATTCTCTGTTTGGTCCCTATGATCTCTCTGGCTGAGATCGACTTGTCCGGCCTGTCCACGGAAGAACTGATGGATCTGAACAAGGCTGTTATCATGGAGATCTTCAGCCGCGACGATTTCCAATTGGTCACCGTTCCGGCCGGCACCTATAAAGTCGGCGAGGATATCCCGGCCGGGACCTATACCGTGCAGGCGGACAATCTCGCCGCAGTTTCCGTTATGGACAAAAAGGGAAACTACACCGCTAAGATCTACACGGTCACAAAAGAGAATCCGGTGGGCAAGCTGGTTTTGGAAGACGGCGAAAGCGTGTCGATCGTCAACAGCGTCCGCTTTTCCCCCTATGCTGGGTTAGGATTCTGATAAAGAATTGCCAGTCCATAAATATGGACTGGCGCAATTCTGTTTCATTGCTTTCTGACTTTATTTTTTAGAAAGGAAATTATTATGGATTCTATCAAGCTTGATATTCCGTATGTACCACAACCCCAAATGTCCAATATGTGCGGTGCAGCCTGTCTGGAAATGGTTTACAGATATTTTGGTCTTGAAACCAGCCAAGCAGAAATTTGGAATCACATCAGCGCCGTAGACTCATTATCCCACCGTCTCAATTGCCATACCTATCTTATGACCATTGACGCACAGAACAGAGGCTTAAATTCAGTTGCCATTTCCATTGCAAGTCTTCTGGAATTGATCCCGGCTTGTCTTAAAAATTCGATTGTTCCTATCATCCTCTGCCGTCGTTCTCCAACAGATCTGTACGGACATTTTTGTGTTATTAAAGGTGTTGATTATAAAGGTTTTTATCTGAATGATCCAGATCCAGGAAATGTAAAAGGGAATAACTGGCTGCTAAAAACAAATGATTTTGTTGCAGCCGCGCGCAGTCGTGGGGAAGTACGTACTTCAAATACCCTTATCCTAATTTCTTCAAAAAATGTAGAAACAACGTCTGTTTCTCTTAAGCATCCCATCGAAGGGCTAGACAGTCCTTGCGTTATAAACCGTGAAGTTTTTACAGCCATTCTTCCTTATAAGCCCCAAATTCTATGTACAGAACACGACCTATGGAGTTCTGTTGCCTCTTACTCCTGAAACTTCTTCAACCATTCTTCAAGCATTCCAACGCCGCCCGCACCATTGTAGGGCTGAACATGAAGCACGTAACGCAGTTTTTCTGTCATTTTCCTCACTATCCCGACGAACTCCGGGAACTTTTGACTATAGTGTTCCTCAAAAGCCTCCGTCATCCACCACAGGCTTTCAGAAAGAGACTCTTTCGGCAAAACAGCCGTAACCGTCCAATCCTGGGCAAGTAATTCTTCCTGAGAAGGCACCCAGTTTTTCTCTACTGCCCTTTGCTCGTTTTCCACTTCGATTCGGCACTGATCCATATCATTTGCCGGATCGATCAGAAAACGCTCTCCATTTTTACTGACCCGAATCATCTTTTGCTTTCCAAGAATGGCGCTACGCGTGGCTTCAAAAATGTTCATTTTCTTCCTCCCTATGATTTAGTGCTTTATTTCTGCACCCTCATTTTAGAACATGTGTTCTCGTTATGTCAATCCATTAAAGACATACAAGTGTCTCCTTTTGTTTCCTCTTTTTTTTACCTATACAACCTAAACTGCACCGTAGATCACGTCCATTCAGTACTCTGTTGTAATCATCACCTATTGGTGATATGATATCTTTGAAAGGAATGTCCCTGCGAAGGAGGAATCAGGTATGTTTAGTACCGAAAGCTTTTCCACTGCCTTTCCTTTCGTCGGCTCCGCTGTTTCGGGTCTCTCGGGCAATGAAAGAATCCTGTATCAGGCGGCCTCTCTGATGTGCGATGTCAGCACCGCTCTAGTAGAATACCGACGTAAAAACAAACTTACCCAGAAAGAACTTGCAGAAAGGCTTAATGTAGGTCAGCCCATGATCTCCAAGTATGAAAGTGGAGACTATAATTGGACTATTCGTTCTCTGGTCGAAGTAAGTTCCAAATTAGGGATGAATCTTACCCTCTCTTTAGAGGAAAAAGAAACGCCTTCCCAGTTGGGAATCCAAAAGGAATCACCTTTGAAGTAAGGAGTTTTTTCCATGTATTCCACCGCTGAATTATCCTCCCGCACTGGCATCCCCGAAGCGGTCCTTACCCAGATTGCCTCCGCCGGCCGCCGCTTTGCCACCCGTGTGGTGCTATTCGGCTCCCGGGCCCGGGGCGATCACCGGCCCAGAAGCGATATGGACATCGCCTTTTACGGCAACGATACCGGCTATCTGGCCTTTGCCGAGGCCATGGAACAGCTGCCCACGCTGCTGGAGTTTGACTGTGTCCACATCACCGACCACACATCGCCGGATCTGATCCACAATATTCAGAAAGAAGGGATCCCCCTCATGAGTCGTGCCGCCGAAAAGACCGCCCAGCTACAACGCGCCGTTTCCCGCCTGAAAGAAGCCATTGCCGAATACGAACAGACCCACAGTCAGGCCGTCCGGGACGGTGCCATCCAGCGCTTTGAGTTCAGTGCCGAGCTGGCATGGAAGGCCACTCAGGACTATCTGGAGGAGCAGGGTTATCTGGACGTTCACAGCCCCAAAGCCGTCATGCGCAAGGCCTATCTGGAAGGTCTCGTTAAGGACGAACAGGGCTGGCTGTCCCTGCTGGACGCTCGCAACAAAACTTCCCACCTGTATGACGACATCGTGGTCGATCAGATCTATCAGCAGATTCAGGGCACCTATCTGCCCCTGCTGGATGCGCTGATGGAACGATTGGAGCAGTAAGAGCTGTCCGCTTCTGCCCCTTGCAGCCTGTGTGAAAAGCGTTTTTCTTTCGTCCAAAGGAGGCACCCATGCCCAAACAGAAAGACGGCCGCTACCGTAAGAAGATCACCATTCCCGGCGTGGGCGTCAAATATGCCAGCGGGACCACCCGCCGGGAGCTGGAAGAAAACGCCCGGCGGATCCGCGAAAAGTTCATCGACGGCATTGACCCGCGAAGCGTCACCTTTCAGGAACTGATCCTGGAATGGTTCAACGTCATCAAGCGGCCGCGCATCAAGACTGCCGCCACGCTGCGCAATTATCAGAACGCCATCAATGTGCATATCATGCCCTTTTTCCCGGAAATGCAGCTGCTCCGGGCTGTTCGCAGGGCAGATCTGCAGGCTTGTCTGGATGCCTGCGCAGGCATGAACGAGACCACCATCCGTCTGGTACGCACCGTTCTCGTCCATGCCATGGAGTACGCCGTGACCGAGGGGATGCTGACTCACAATCTTGCTTCTTCCCTCCTGTGGCCCGTCGCAAAGGAGAAGCCGGAGAAGCAGACCATCGGGGATGAGCTGGCCAAAAAGCTCCTGACCATTGCCGAGACCGCCCCCAATGGGTTGATGATCCCCCTGTTGTACTATCTGGGTCTCCGCCGTGGTGAAATGCTGGCTTTGCAATGGGGGGATTTCGATTGGGACAGCAAGGTAGTACACATCCGACGTGCCTACGACTTCACCGCCAAAAAGCCGGGGCAGGATGACACACCCAAAACCGCGCAGGGCGAGCGCACCGTTCCTCTGCCCGATACGCTGATCGACATCCTCCGCCCTCACCGCAGCCTGCCCCACCTGCATCTCTTATCCGGCAAAGGAAATCAGCCGCTTTCTCAGGCGCGGTATCGGTATGACTGGAATCACATCATGAAGGAAGCGGATTGTCTTTCTCTGTCTCCCAAATACGCCGAAAAGGTCCAACGCTGGCAAAAGGCCGGAAAGCCAATCGTTTCCCCCAATCCCTGCTGCGACTACAAAGCCGATGTCACGCCCCATACCTTCCGTCACACCTACATCACCGCCTGTGTCCTTGCTGGTATTCCTGCCGAGTATACCATGCGAATCGTCGGCCATGCCGACTATACAACTACCATCAATATCTATACACATATTGACGACATCTTCGAACAGGGCAATGAAAGAATCCCCTTTCGCCTCGCCAACGTTCTTTCCGATCAGGTTGCCAAAAGGTTGCCAAAGCATGTTGTCGGAAATACGAAAAGCTAAATAATTTGAGGTATTGAGGCTGTTTTGTCATTTTCGTAAGAATAGAAAGACATGAACACGCCTCCTTTAATGTTTGGCCGCAAGGGAAGGAATGCGACGTGCGCTCTTTCCTCGCGCCTTTCACTGTCACCATATGCCCCGAGCCAATTTGGGTGCAAAAAAATCTCCCGGGAGGAAGCCTCCGCAGGAGATTTTTTCGATGAACTTTTGGGGTATTTCTCAAGGACGCATCAAAATATAGCGTTTGTCCTTGAAGTCGCGTCCCAGCTGCTCCGCGTGCCAAAGAGCGTCGCCCACATAGTGGAAGCCGCATTTCTCGATGACACGCCGGGAACGGTCGTTTTCTTCGAAGTGGCAGACGGTCAGCGCATCCAGGCAGCATTCTTCAAAACCATAGCGAATGACCCGCTTCACGGCCTCCGGCATCAGGCCGCGTCCCCAGAATGCTTTGGCCAGCACATAGCCTACGTCCACGCAGCGCTGGCCGCGGTATTCGGGTTTTTCTGCGGTCCACGACTCATGAAGCCCCAGCGAGCCGATCACACGCCCCGTTTCCTTCCAGACAACGGCGAAGATGTTGCGTCCGCGGATAAAGCTGTCCAGCACCCGGCGGCTGGTTTCCATGCTGGTGTGATGGGGCCAGCCTGCCATTTCCCCCACGCCCTCCACGCTGGCATAAGCGTAAAAATCCTCCAGATCGGTTTCCCGGAAAGGCCGAAGAATCAGCCGATCGGTTTCCAGAACAGTGCCGCTGACGTCGATCATTTCTTCGTCCGGCAGAATCAGCTCCATGCGTTTTTCCCGTTCTTTCAAGCCGCAGCTTTCGTAAAAGGCAATGGCGTTCTGATTGAAGCTCCACACGCCCAAGTCGATGGTATGGCAGTGCGACCGCCGGGCCTGCTGCTTGCATTCCTCCATCAGCAGACGGCCGATTCCCTGCCGCTGACAGGCAGAGGACACGCACACATCGTCGATATAGAAGCGGTTGAAGTCCCGGAAGGTCGCATTCTTCCGGGCACGCTGCACCAGCGCAAAGGCGTACCCCACGACGCTGCCGTCCTCCTCGGCGATCCAGATAAATTCCTCCGGGTCAGCCAGCAGCCGGGCAAATTCCTCTTCGGAATAAAACCGGCCTTCTTTCTGAAAAAGGTCAGGACGGCCTTCGTAGTGCAGCGCGGCAATTTCCTGCTGAAGCTCCCGAATGAGCAAATGGTCTCCCGGCCGGGCCCGGCGAATGACGATGGACATGGGGTTTCACCTCCGAAAAAGATTGATAAAGGAAAAGGGGCGCGCCCGAAAGCGCACCCCTGAGAAAACCAGTGAATTACAGCTGAGGACCAGCGGCCACCAGCGCCTTGCCGGCTTCGTTGCCTTCGTACTTGGCGAAGTTCTTGATGAAGCGGCCGGCCAGATCCTTGGCCTTGGCGTCCCACTGGGAAGCGTCGGCATAGGTGTCGCGGGGATCCAGAATGTGGCTGTCCACACCGGGCAGCTCCGTGGGAACCTCGAAGTCGAAGTAAGGAATCTTCTTGGTGGGAGCCTTCAGGATGGAGCCATCCAGAATCGCGTCAATGATGCCGCGGGTATCCTTGATGGAGATACGCTTGCCGGTGCCGTTCCAGCCGGTGTTGACCAGATAGGCTTTCGCGCCGCTCTTTTCCATCTTCTTGACCAGTTCCTCGGCGTACTTGGTGGGATGCAGCTCCAGGAAAGCCTGGCCGAAGCAGGCGGAGAAGGTGGGAGTGGGCTCGGTGATGCCGCGCTCGGTGCCGGCCAGCTTGGCAGTGAAGCCGGACAGGAAGTAGTACTTGGTCTGTTCGGGGGTCAGCACAGACACGGGGGGCAGCACGCCGAACGCGTCAGCGGACAGGAAGATCACGTTCTTGGCGTCGGGCGCAGCGGACACGGGGCGCACGATCTTCTCGATGTGGGTGATGGGGTAGGAAACGCGGGTGTTCTCGGTCACGCTCTTGTCGGCGAAATCGATCTTGCCGTTTTCGTCCAGCGTGACGTTCTCCAGCAGGGCGTTGCGCTTGATGGCGTTGTAGATGTCAGGCTCGGACTCCTTGTCCAGATTGATGACCTTGGCATAGCAGCCGCCTTCGAAGTTGAACACGCCGTTGTCATCCCAGCCGTGCTCGTCGTCGCCGATCAGCAGACGCTTGGGGTCGGTGGACAGGG